>Ga0222649_1000466_pt1 | contig 13439 bp, 10 predicted proteins | sample AntAcemetagen337_FD_179865 | JGI IMG/M metagenome (GOLD analysis project Ga0222649, IMG submission 179865) | Saline water microbial communities from Ace Lake, Antarctica - #337 | ecosystem: Environmental > Aquatic > Non-marine Saline and Alkaline > Saline | place: Antarctica: Ace Lake... | reverse complement strand
AGCCCGGTTCCCCCGGCGCACCTACTGCCAAGGCTTTTAAGAAATCCGCCAAAACCGCGAAAAAGAAGCCATGACCACTTCTGGAACATCTACCTTTAACCTTGAATTCGATGAAATCATCGAAGAAGCCTACGAGCGCTGCGGCATAGAAACGCGCACAGGTTTTGAAATGCGCACAGGGCGACGGTCTTTAAACCTGATGTTTTTGGACTGGGCCAATCGCGGGCTTAATTTATGGACAATCGAGCAGCGGTCCGTGGCGCTTGTTGCAGGAACCGCGCAATACGATCTTCCGGCGGACACAGTGAATATTTTATCTGCTGTTGTTCGTACTGGATCTGGAACAGCGCAGCAGGACATTACGCTTGATCGTATTAGCCAGAACGAATATCTCCATGTCCCGGACAAACTGACGCAAGGTCGTCCTTCGCAGTATTTTCTGCAGCGGACCAGTACTCCGGTGTTGTTTATCTACCCGGCTGTGGATTCCTCACAGACGTATACTTTTCAGTATTACGCTGTTCGTCAAATACAAGAGGTGGGGCAGTATACTAATACTGCCGATGTAGTATTCCGATTTATACCGGCGGTGGCCGCGGGTTTGGCGTACTATCTATCGCTTAAAAAGGCTCCAGAGCGCACAACTATGCTTAAGCAGTTGTATGAAGAGGAGTTTTCACGGGCCGCGATGGAGGACCGAGACACTGCCAGCGTTTACCTGACTCCTGAAATTAGTGTGGGGGGATAATGGCCTACGCACAAGGTAAAAATGCTTTAGGTATTTGCGACCGCTGTGGTCAGCAGTACAAACTTAATACGCTGCGCAAAGAGTGGACAGGATTTAAGGTGTGTATTGAGTGCTATGAGGCAAAGCACCCACAGCTATTGCCCAAACGTAATATCTCGGACGCCATTGCTGTTAGGGACGCAAGACCAGACCAGCCAAGGCAATTCACTGTTTCTACGCAAGCCCCGGGCGCTTCTGCTTTTTCCGCGGTAGGGATGCAGCCTGCCCCTGTGGCTCAAAAGCTAAACATGGGTGGCGCGGTAGGCTCGGTGACCATCACTATTACATAAGGGGGATGCTATGACCTACGCCGAGCTTGTAGCTGCAATACAGGACTACACGGAATACACGTTTACCCAGACGCAAGTAAATACGTTCATAACTCAGACGGAAAAGCGCGTGCACAATGCGGTTCAATTTCCCTCTTTGCGTAAAAACGTAACGAGCACACTGACAGTAAACAATCCTTATTTGTCCTGCCCATCAGATTTTCTTTCTGTTTTTTCTCTTGCGGTTCTAAGCGCAAGCGGAGATTCATATTCTTATTTGGACAATAAGGACGTAAACTTTATTCGAGAAGTGTATCTTGCACCCTCAGAGACAGCAACGCCCAAGTGCTACGCTCTTTTTGGGCCACAGTCGGGGGACCCAAAGGAGCTAACTTTTATAGTGGGCCCTACCCCCGACTTTAGTTATCCGGTGGAGCTGCATTATTATTTTTACCCAGAGTCAATTACAACCGTGTCTGGGGGTAGGACGTGGTTGGGCGATAACATGGACATGGCGCTGCTATACGGCTCCCTTGTGGAAGCGTATACTTTTATGAAGGGGGAGACTGATTTAATCACGCTGTATAACACAAAATATGGCGAAGCCCTTATAATGGCGAAACGGCTAGGCGATGGCCTACAGAGACAAGATGCTTACCGATCCGGTCAGGCTCGGACTGATGTTACATAGGGAGTAAATTATGGCAATCACACAGGCGATGTGTACCTCGTTCAAAACAGATATTCTGGGCGGTACGCATGATTTAGACACGGATGTAATCAAACTTGCGCTGTATACTTCGGCGGCAACTTTAAACGCCGCTACGACCACATACAGTTCTTTGAACGAAATCACAGGTACTGGTTACAGCGCAGGGGGCAATGTGTTAGCTGGCGCTGTGATTTCTGCGGACGGCACTACTGCAATTGTGACGTTTAACACAACCACATGGTCTGGGGCTACTTTTGTAACAAGAGGCGCGTTGATTTATAACAGCTCTCAAGCCGATAAAGCGATTGCTGTTATAGATTTTGGGGGGGACCAGTCAGTTTCCTCTGGCGATTTCGCGGTCATTTTCCCTGCTGCAAATGCCTCTGACGCAATTATTCGGATTTCATAATGGCCTTAGTTGTCAAGGATCGGGTTAAAGAATCCTCTACCTCTGCGGGGACGGGGGATTTTACCTTGGCAGGCACAGTTCCGGGGTTTCAGACTTTTTCCGCTGTGATGGCTGTTGGGGATGCCACCTACTATACAATCGCCAACGATACCGCAGACCAGTGGGAAGTAGGCCTTGGCACATACAGCGCTGCAAACACTTTGGCTAGGGTTACGGTGTTTAGCAGTTCAAATGCCGACGCTCGGGTAGACTTTGTCGGGGGCCCTAAAACTGTATTTATCACTGCCCCTGCCGAACAGTACGTATCACGCAACCAGTCTGTAGCATACTCAATTGCTCTCGGGAATTAAAAACAATGGCTAAAAAACTGCTTCACCACTATAGGTTTACTCCCAGCACAAACACTATTGTCATTGACGGTATTTTTGCGCGGGAGCGGTTTTTACTCATTACAAATGCGCAGTCTGAACAGCAGATTTACGTTTTTAATGACAGCTATAACGGGTTTGCAAGCGTATCGTTTGACTACCCAAACGAAAAGACCACGGTCGTCCTCGACTACGACTGCAGTGGAATGGCGAGCACCGACAAGCTACAGGTTTTTGTTGAACAGGATTACCAAACAATTGAGCCTAGCGCGACGTTTACTGACCCCGTATCTAAGTTGCGCGTGTCGCAGCCAGAAAACCTGATTGATACTGACTTTGAGTACGGCCTGCAGAGCACCAAGTGGGAAACGTTAGAGCTTACTAAAAATATTCCTACGTTCTACTCTCGTGACGGAGATCAGCCAATACCGTTGACTTCAATGCAATCGACCGAGGAAAGCAGCATCATCACTGTAGTCACAGCGGAGCCTCATGGACTCCAGCGTGGGTCCCCTATTATTATTATCGGTAGCGCTTCGTCAACGACTGACGGGGGGTTTTTAGTCGCCAGCGCCACAAACACAACTACTTTTACATACCGGTCCAAGGCTATTCAGTCTGCCCCCGCGACCGTCTTAGACACATACACACAACTATATTCCGGGTCAATTTACTCTGGCACTGAATTTAAGTTACAGGACCTTGTTGGTATCACGACAGATAGCGCAGACCCTAGCGTGCTAACCGTTAACACGGTATACCCTACCCATTTCACCAACGGCACTAGCATGGCGCTGGCCAATACTACTGCGCGGGCTAGTATTACTTTTGACACTGACGAGGTTATTACAGCGAACGCTACAACTGTAGATATTTCTCGCACTGCCGCCACCCCCGCGCCAGACACTGTTGGGGGGTTTGCACTAGGTAGCATACAGCCATTTAGTTTTGCGCCAGAGGGCGCTCTCGGCGCAGAGCCGTTTTACTTTACGGAGGGTACGACCACAATTGACACAGTTGCGGACACCGTAACGTTTACAGAGCCTCACGGGTTTCAGAACCTTGAAGCAGTTACGTATGTAGTCGATACAACAGCTAATACTCAAATAGGCGGTCTCGGTCAGGCATATACGTACTGGGTGGTCAAAATTGACGACTATGCTCTTGCGTTTCATACTATCCGCTCCGCCTCCACTTTCTACAGGGTTCAACTAACTTCTAACGGCGTTAGCGCCGGGTTACTGCGATCATGCCTTGTACCTAACGTAGGCGCCGGGGTAACTAATACCAGTGGCACCGCTGACTACATTCAATTTAATTTAAGCGCTTCGTCATACCCTTATTCCCCACAAGCGCAACACCGCGTACTTTTTTCCCGGTCTGTTGGGTCAAGTGTTCCGGGGCTTGCGTACACTCCAGACCCCTACCAGTGGTATTCCACAGCCTACGACTTCTATCTTATCCCGTTCGCCAGCGCACTGTATGCAAGGGTAGCTAGTTTCGCGTCGGGCGGGTTTCTGCAACTACAAACCACTAGCGCTGACTACGGCATCATAAATATTTCTGATGAGCCTGCTGACGCAGGCAGCTTCTACCTCCCTGCCCACGGCTTAGAGACAGGGGACATAGTTTCTATGACAGCCACAACGGGCTCTTTACCGAGCGGGGCAAGTTCCGGGATCCCCTATAAAATCGTAAAGGTTTCAAATGATAGAATTTCTTTGCAAACCACTAACGGCTCTACTTTACGACTTTTCAGCGCCGGGAGCGCTGACCTTGTTTATCGTGTACAAGGGGCAAATGCAAACCTGAGCGCTGATCGGATTGTTATTCCCAACCTCACCCTGAGCGATGGAGACGCTGTTGTGTACGATGCTAATGGGGGCACCGAAATTGGCGGCTTGACAAATGGGGATACGTACTACATTGCCTATTCCGACAACAATTCAGCCTCTCTAGCTACTTCTATAGACCCTGCTGTTCGATCCATATATGTACTCACGTACAGTAGCACTTATACAAATCTAAGCAGTAGTGTGATTCAAAACTTTACACACGGGTTTAGCACTGGCGATAGGATTAAATACACCACTACGGGTACTTCAGTAGCCCCCCTTCTATCCGGGGGCCTGTACTTTGTACGAGCAATTACCACGACTGCGTTTGCGCTGTACTACTCAGCGGCGGACGCTACTGCGGACACAAACCGTATAGCTCTTGCAGCAACCAACAACACAGGCTCTACATTTACGCAGGTAACTATTGTGGACCTGACCAGCGCCCCAGTAGGCGATGTGCAGAAGCTGACGGCTAATTTTGTGGGCGCCGCCGACGGGGTGTACTCAGTAACAAGTACCGCCGCAGACCAGCGCTCGTTTACGTTAGCTGCCCCCGAGCAAATCCTCCCTAAACTACTGTCTAGAACCTGCCAACAATGTTTTGACTCAGCGCAAAACGGATTCTTTATACAGGACCATGGCGTTGTTACAGGAGACGAAATTACGTATACGTCGGCGACCCCAAATAACGTAACGGGCATTACTAGCGGCGATACTTATTACGGTATTCAGATAAACCAAAACCTATTTCGCCTCGCCGCTACCCAAACTGACGCCCTAGCAGGAACAGCCATTACCCTCGGCGCCACGACAGTAACCGTTGACCAGACGGGGCTTCTAACTTTTGTAGGGGGCGCCACTATTGTTGGCAGCATTGCAGGGCAGGGGTCTGTCTCGTACGCGGCTGACGGAACAACTTTAACGGGCACTGGCACAACCTTTACATCGTACTTTAACAAAGGCGACACGATTAAAATCGGCGACGCAAATGCTGTTGGGCCAAGAGAAGTGACTGCCTATAGCACTGCCGATTATATCCAGCTAGCCGGCGGCAGCACGGGCATTACTACTGGGGATCTTGTTCGTTTCTCGACCGATGACGGACAGGCATCACCTTCCAATGTTAATTACAACACCAACTATTACGCCCGGATCTATGATGCTTTGCGAATCCAACTGTTCTACACAGCAGCGGGCGCTATTGCAGGTTCCGGCGTTATCCAACTAAACAGTTCCGATATTGTCGGTACGTTTGTTACTGTATACCCTGACAATCCTGCCGCGCTAGTCGAGCGGGTTGTGGGCTATGTAAACAGTGATACACAGCTCGAGGTAACAGAAGCATTCCCCGCTATAGCCGCAACAGGCGGTAATTATTTTCTCAACACAGGTTTATTGTTGCGCTCAGATGGTTTTGCCCTACATCGTCCATACGACGGGGGGGTTGAGTTAATTCCGTCTACAAACCCAGATAGCGCAATGATTCGCCAGACCCGGAAGTATTTCCGTTACCAATCCGGTAAAGGCATTCAGGTTAGCTACGCGGTTAACTTTAGCCCAACAGCAGGCATAGAGACATACACTCGTGACGCAACGGTTGACGGAATTACTACCGCGACTATTACTTCTCGGTTCCCTCACCGCTTAACTGCGGGGTTAAATATTGTTATATCTGGGTCTACCAACACCAGTTCGGACAGCATTGGGTTAAAAAACTACAAAGTTACCGTTGGAAGTTTTTCCGGCCAATATCAATTTGTGGTGGGGGGTGAGTCCCTCGCAACGGTTACTCTATACGAAGGTCGTACATACCGTTTTGACCAAAGCGACGCATCTAACGTTTCCTACCGGCTGTTGTTCTCCCTTACCGAAGACGGCGACAATAACGGCGGCACGGAGTACACCACAGGGGTCACTACGGTTGGGACGCCCGGTAGTACGGGCGCGTACACAGAGATCGTCGTTGCTTCTGGCGTAGCTACTCTATACACTTACGCCAGCGGGACTCCCGACTATGGGTTTACAGCGCCTACTGACGTTGACCCAAATAACAACCAAGCTAACCTGTGGAACGGCACCGTACAGGTAACCGCCATCATCAATGACTTAACGTTTAGAGTGCAGTTACTGGGGCAGCCTTCCGATGTAGCGTCACAGGGTTTGGTGGAATATTACGTGCAAAACTGGTCAAACAGCGCGCTGCGCTGCGGTCTCATGGATGACCAAAATGGTTTGTACTTTGAGTACGACGGGCAAGAGATATCCGTGTGCCGCCGCAGTTCTACGGCGCAGGTCAGTGGATATGCAGCAATGGAGTTTCGCAGTGGCGAAATTACAGGCACGTCAACCGCATGGCAGTCTCAGCTTTCGGTAGGGGATAATATTGTTATCCGGGGACAGACATATGTTGTTGTGCGTATTGATAGCGATACGCTTATGTATATAAGCCCGGGGTACCGAGGCTCTTCCTCTAACAGGGTAATTATTACCAAAACCGAAGTCACCCGTGTGCCGCAGAGCCAGTGGAATATTGATGTTTGCGATGGTACTGGACCTTCCGGGTTCTACCTGAACATCAACAGAATTCAGATGGCGTACATGGATTATTCTTGGTATGGCGCGGGTAAAGCTCGTTTTGGTTTTAAAGACCAGTACGGCGAAGTTCGGTACGTACACGAGCTCACGCATAACAACCGCGAAACCGAAGCGTTTATGCGTTCGGGGAACTTACCTGCGCGATACGAAATCCAAAACCTTGGCGCTCCTTCTTATGTGCCCGCCTTGGCGCACTGGGGCACGTCGGTGATTATGGACGGTCGGTTTGATGACGACAAGGCGTATACGTTTAACGCCAACTCAAACAATATTACGCAGACGGGCTCTGCGGCTCTTACCGCTACTGGGAAGATAGACTACCTTGGCTTTTACACGCAACGATACGCAAATAGGTATAACGTAAGTATTGGGTACGCCCTATTACTGGATGCCCCTGACGCAAACCTTGCGGCGATTACAAAAGGCGTGGCAGTTACTGGGGCAGGTTTAGCGGCAAACACTACCGCCGCGCTCCCTGATTCCTCAGTTGTTACACCATACCAGCCGTATTTACCGTCTGTTTTGACTAGGGAAGGCAGCGACCCAACCACCCAAGAGGTTCGGGATCTGTTGGTGTTGGATAGGGCCCCAACAGCCATAGCCGGTACTAGCAGCACGTACTCGTTCGCAATTGGCGGTGCGGGAACCGTAGACGTAACTACCGCAGTGCCATTGATTAGTGTGCGACTGGCCCCTAGCGTAGACACGGGAACCCCCGGCTTCTTAGGCGAGCGAGACATTATTAATCGTATGCAGTTAATTTTGCAGCAGGTTGGTATTTTGACCACGCACGCCGCTGAGATTCAACTGGTGTTGAACGGGCAATTAAGCACAAACGCGTGGCAGCGCGTTACAAGCCCAAGCTTGAGCCAATTGCTAGTACACTCTAGCAGCGACACCGTTACTGGTGGCGCAAACATCTTTCAGTTCCGCGTACAGGGGGGCACAGGCGCAACGGGGCGTACACAAGTTTTGACTACGCAGCAGTTGGGTGAAGTTGCTACACTCGGTAACTCTATCATGGGTGGGGACAACACATTCCCCGACGGGCCGGACGTGCTAACGGTTGTTGCGGTGTTGACCGAGGACCCCTCCTCAGTTTCTGCCACTAACCCGTATATTGTTTCGGGGCGAATTAGCTGGACTGAGAGCCAAGCGTAAGGAGGCAGTACCGTGGCTTTTGGCTACTCATCAGTCTCGGAAGCACCCTTTGCGGCAAGCGCCCAGATTGATGTACTTCCCAATGTGTTTGTATACCCTGATGGGGTGTACGGCACAGGCGCGGTTGGTAACCCGTTAATAATTTCCGGGGTAATACTTTCGGGGGTATTCGCACAGAGCCTCATTGGCAACGTTGCGCCCACTCTGCAGCCCACCATAGTCGGTGTTCAAGGCACTGGGCAGATAGGGTACGTAGACACAACCACTAGCGACCAAGTTGTCGCAGTTGGGGTTGAGGGTGTTGGCGAGATTGGCGTTGTAATCTTAAAGATTGACGATAGCATTGTCGTCGTAGGCGTACAAGGCAGTACCGCTGTTGGGCAAGTCACCCCCTTTATTTCCCCTAATATAACTGGTATATTCAGTACAGGGGAAATTGGTACAGCGCTAGGTGCTGCCGTTGGTTTACCCTCGGGGGTTGCAGGCACAGGGCGAGTTGGTGTAGCACGGCCACAGATTAAAAAACAAATTTTTGGGGTTGTAGGCGCAGGCCAAATTGGGACGGTCCTAATTGGCGGGTGGACGAATATAAATACGGGGATTTTGATTTCTTGGACAAATATCCCAACAGATCAAAACCCTGTCTGGACTGAAGTGGCTACAAACGCCGCCACAACTGTCTGGGAAGAAATAACAATGTAAGGAAGTAAGATGCCTAGTTCATATACAAGTAGTTTGCGGTTGGAGTTGCCTGTCACAGGGGAGCTTACCGGAAATTGGGGAAACCGGGTCAATGACGGCATTACGGCACTAGTAGATGCTGCTGTGGCAGGCACGGCAGCTGTTGTGCATGACGACACGCCTGACTACTCCCTTACCTCTAACAACGCAGCTACTGACCAAGCGCGTCAGATAGTCCTTAATGTCACAGGAACGTTGACCGCGGACCGCAACATTGTTTGCCCTGCTGTGTCAAAACTGTACATGGTGGTTAACGGTACAACAGGGGGGTTTGCAATAACCATTAAAACCCCGCTGGGTACCGGTGTTTCCATAGCCGCGGGGCAAACTGCTTTTGTGTACTGTGACACCGCAAACGTTTTAAGTGCGTTTTCTTACCTAGATGTGTTAACCCTAGGTGCGCCCCTCTCCCTACTTAGTGGGGGTACGGGAAGCGTAGACGCAGCAGGGGCCCGTACTAATCTGGCAGTAGCAGGCATAGCAGTGCCACAGACGTTTGCGGGGGGGCAGGCTGGGGCCATCGTGGAGCTCACCGATTTAGCAGCCATCGTAGTGAATCTATCCTTAGCTAATAATTTTAACTTGGTGCTCACAGGAAATGCGCACAATATGGAGCCTCCCACAAATATAGTGGCAGGACAAAGCGGCTCTATATTTATTACACAGCCCGCTACCGGTGGGCCCTACACGCTAAGTTGGAATACCGTTTGGAAGTTTCAGGTGGGGTCTACTCCAATTATTACTGCGGATCCGGGGGCCTCGGATCGGGTAGACTACATTGTTAAAAGCGCTACCGAAATTCACGCCGTTTGGTCAGGAGATTATAAATAATGAGCATTGTTGGATCAAATGTTCTGGGCGGAGCCTCTAGCGGGGGGTTTACCGGTAAGAGCAGCCTTAAAATCCCTGCGGGGGGTGTAGCATACACTTTCCCGGGAGACGCTGACCGGCAAAAATTTACTTTTAGTTTTTGGGTTAAATCCTTTATGGAAGGACTACCGCAAGGTACTAACGCAGGTATTACGGAAAAAAAATCTCAATTTTGGTTGAGCACAGACACAGGACCGACACAGTACTTCGTTGGACCCGTGCAGGTATCGATGCAAAAAGACGAAGGAGATTTTACTTTTTTTAGGTGGTACACCAATCCAAACCCAATTTACCAAGAATTTAGAGATGTCGTAAGCCCCGTCCTCACCGACGCATGGATGCATGTGTGCGTAGTTTATGACTCGCTTAATGAAGATGAAAACTTAAGAAGTTTGGTGTATATTAACGGAGTAAATCTGAATGTCAACTACTTCGTTAGCATACTGGGGGGCAAGCCGAGTCTGGGGCAACTCACTACCGCAATGCAAAGTTCGACCCGGCTCGTTATTGGGCAAAACTTTGACAGCGACAACTACGACAATAACTTTTTAATAAACGACTTTCATTATGTGGACGGGCTTGCGCTGCCTCCTACTAAGTTCGGGAAATACGGAGAGCTTACGGGGCAATGGGAACCAAAAATTTACCGGGAGAGCCACGGCACCTACGGCAGCTATTTAGACTTTTCTGATGGAGCTACCGCACAATCCTTGCTTCAGGACCGTTCTGGGAACGGTAATACGTGGGCAGGAAATGTTGTTCCGGATGCTCCGGCAGGTTCCTCTACAGCCCCTTCTAGGGTATTCGACAGCCCAATGTCCCGGGGCAAGCCTTTTGGTAATATGGCAGCGTTGAACACCGTTAGGTCAATAGGGGTCCCATTTAACAGGCCTGTCGTTGCGGCTTCGGTGACAGATGCGGGCTACACATTTACTTCGGGATTCTCAAGTTTTCTGTCTTTTGGGGGATTTGATCCTAATTACAACGGGTGGGATCAAAGTTACGTGCCCGAGCTAAGCGATTTTTTTGGGTATGGGGCGTACGCAACACACTCCATAGGCCCGGGGATGAAAATCTATTATGAAGTGCTTATTACTCTGGACTTTACGGATTATGACCAGTCTTTTGGTATTTTTTTAGGGCCGCAAAACCCTATGCCTATGGCATGGCCGTTTAACATGCTTCGTAAAACCAACAATCCTTTTCTGGCCCAACGAGCAGGAAGATTTCCCTTCGGCTATACCGGCATAGACGGGAACGAAACGCACTGTTACGACCCGAAGACCGGTAATTTTTGGGAATACAATAATTTTTCGCAGGCATACACCGCTACCTCGCTGTCCGTTGCGGGCACAGGGGACATTATAGGAGTGGCTGCGGACTACACTGCAGGGACAATTTCATTTTACAAAAACGGTGTTCTTGTAATCTCGACAACCGCTACAAACCCTTCTAACGGCGACTGGCTCCCCGGCTTTACGGTTCCCCCAAATGGATCTCTAAGAGTAAATTTTGGCAGGTACACTTTTGTGCATATTCCGCCTGTCGGGCATACGGCGCTTTCTTCTGTTGCGTACCCCGAACCAAGTATATTAAAAAGTGAAACACAATTCTTAACTTTTAAAGATGTAGGAACAGGGTCAACTAAAGACATTACAGGGGTTGATTTCCAGCCTATTCTTATTGCGTCTCACATAGACAAGACTCAATCAAAAACGGACTACATTGTAGCGTACGAGGACAGTCTTTTACTTACATCACCTACTATCGACGCTGCTGTTCCCCCTGCAGTCTTAGGGAATGCTCGGGCCCAGCCGGGCATACCTAAAGAACTTATTTATTCTAGCCTCCCTGATTCTGCAGGGGTTGTTACTTTTAACACAGACGGCTACACGATGGGACAAAACCTTGAAGGGGGTTTTAACGAACTCAGAACCAACTCAGGGGGTTCTGCTGCATACTATTCTTACGTGCAGTATCTTTGGAAAGATCCACAGGTTAGCCCTGTTGTGCTTAACACCGGTGACGTTTCTACTACTTCTACCCTTAATTCGCAGGCGGGTATATCTTACGTTGCATGGGCGGGCACTCAGCTGTCAAACGCCGTCAGATTCCCACATAATCTTGGGTCAACCCCGGAAGCCATAATTTTTGGTGCCGTGGGGGGTGGAGCCCCAAATTCTCGCCAATTTTATACACTCCATAAAGACCGCTACAGTTTAGTCACTGGTCGTGAAGATGAGTTGCAGCAGGCTGCTCTTGGGCAGCGGTCGCAAGATTTAGCGGGGGACAATACGTATCGTTATGGCCGAATGTATGCCATGGACGCTAATTATTTTTATGGTCAAGGTCAACCGCAACAATTTACAAGCCCAGATGTACGGGACATAAATCAAACGGGGTATTACTATTGGGCCATGTGCATTAAATCTGTCCGGGGGTTTAGTAAAGTGGGGAGTTACACGGGCGGGAATAACGGGACAAGGGAAGATCCTTGCGGCGGAGTTTATGTCCCCACCGGGTTTAAACCTGCTTGGGTTTTGATAACGGGTTGGGACACTACTACCACCGATACATCAAATAACCCCAACCGCGAGAATTACTCCACAGAATATTTATTCGTGGATAATGGACCTTTTTACCCCCAATCCCCCATTCCCACTGCTCTTAATACATACACCATGGGGCAGGACCCCATGGGGGATGACCAAACGGGTAGTGGATCTGGTCACGGGGCCTTTGTGACGTTTTCCGCCGCAGGATTCACTGTTTCTAGCAGGCAAGGTAGGTATCAAACGGCGGGTGAACGCCCTTTAAATATTATGGGACAAAACTTTCACTACATAGCATTTGCTCAAGCGCCTACGAAATATGCCGTTAATGGCTTACTTAAGCGGTTTTCCGCATACACCCCATAGCCTAAGATGTATAAAGTTAATGGTCGCGCCATAGCTAATGGTCGAAGTTTTTCTATAGCGGGGGTGCGGTATCCTTCTAACTTCATAGAACTAGCCGATCGTTTGATTTTGGAAAAACTAGGGATAGAAGAGTACACTCCCCCGCCGTCCTTGGGCAGAGCACTAATGCACATGGAAAAGGTGCCAGACTGGGACATGGCGTCCGAAAAACAGCGGGTTTTAGGACTATGCCCCGATGCAACGCCCTTTGTCCAAGCAGAAATTGAAGCTGCGGCAAGCGCGAAAGAGCTGGCCTCTTTGTTTTTAAAGCATTCAAGGCCCATAGATGCTTGCTGAACTGGCGATTGCCAACGCTGCGTTTGCAGTTATTAAAGAGACCGTTGCTAATGGTGGAGACATCATGGCGGCGGGGCAGCACCTGTTTAGCTTCTTTGATAACAAGGCCGCGATAGCCAAGAAAGCAAACGCCAGTGGGTCTGATTCAGAAGCGTTTTTTGCACTAGAGGCTATTAAACGGAACGAACAAGAGCTGCAAGAGATAATGATCTACTGCGGGCGAGCTGGGTTGTGGGACGATTGGTTACAGTTTCAAGCTGATGCGAAGCGAAAACGAGATGCAGCGGTCAAGGCTGAAGCACTAGCTAAATACAAGCGCAAAGAACAGATTTGGGCTTGGGTTAACGGTATTTTGATAACGGTGTCTGTTTTGTCTGGCGTGATTGTTATTGCCGTATTGGTGTGGGCTATATATACAAGGGGCGGAAATGGATG
>Ga0222649_1000463_pt1 | contig 13467 bp, 8 predicted proteins | sample AntAcemetagen337_FD_179865 | JGI IMG/M metagenome (GOLD analysis project Ga0222649, IMG submission 179865) | Saline water microbial communities from Ace Lake, Antarctica - #337 | ecosystem: Environmental > Aquatic > Non-marine Saline and Alkaline > Saline | place: Antarctica: Ace Lake | collected... | reverse complement strand
CAGCAGATAGGTATATTCGGCGGGACAACAAGCAGGCACACCTGCCCCGGGTGCGTATTTTCCGGTTGTGCAAGTACGCAAGGCAGCAAGATCGACCTGTGGTCCGTGTGGTCGGTAATGGGGACCGTTAGTAGCGCTCCACGAATCAAAAAGAATATAGCCATTGCGATGCACGCCCCGTCCTTACTCATACGGAGGCCCGTCCACTCAGCCCAGCACTGTTCACGGCAGCGCAGAGCAGACATGCGCAACTCGGCCGGGAGGTTGATCTCTGTCAACAGGGTGGGGGAGGCCTTAGCAACGCAATTCACAAGGGCCCTGCACGTTGACGCAAGTTCATCTGGTCCGCTCGTGGAAATAACCACCGCAGGATGAACAACAAGCACTGGTGGGTGATGCGGTTCCACGATAGGATGAGCGTCCCGTATAATCATTAGCTGCAGCGGCAGTTGCTTGTTCATCTCGCCATTTATTGTGGTACCATCACCACAAAACACATATCGGCCGTCTGTGCTGCCAACTATGTTTACGGCTTCCATCGGTGGCGGTAGGTGCAGTCGCCGTACAATAAAACAGGGATTAGCGTGCTGGTCTCCGTCACCGTCAGCAGTCTGATGATGTAGCTTCAACACTTCCATGCCCGATCGCACAGTACGTTCGTCCCACTCAATGTGATATGGCTCTAGTTGGCCTGCCATGCAAGCCAGTACCAAGCGAGGAAGGTCTCCACTGGCCTGCAGGTCGGACATGCGTCGCCACACTATATGGCGCATATGCGTGTGATACGCACGTGAGATGTCACATGAAGACGACCCTTGGTGGATGCCTTCCAGTTCGGTTTGTGTAGGTGTCGAGGGGGTCCCACCCACCTCTTTGAAAGATATCTGTGCGAGGCTTACAAAAAGCCCCCGACACTGCTCTTCGTTTATCAGGTGCACGGAGAGTAGTGGTTGCCTTTTACATCCATGGGGGGCTTGTTCCTCCAGGTTCTTGCAGTTCTTGACAAAATTCACCCAACCTGACGCAAGTCTCCCTTTTTGACGCCCACTCGTTGCAAACTTCGGTGAAAAAAATACACCTATTTCTGACAGCTCCTTCTTTTGACCATTTTCTTCGCAGAGAAATAACATGACAAAGTGCGCCAACTCGGCGTTTTCACAAATATGTTCTTCACAGAAAGGCAATTCGTACGTATTTTGCCTTTCCGTTGACACATATCTTTGACAGCAACATTGTACCCACTGTATGTCCCCTATTTTCTCTATTGTCATGTTCGTTCCTCCCCATGTTCCAATGCAGGTCGTCCTCTCTCTCATCACGAAAAAGTGAATAACAAATATTTGTTTTTTTTTTGGTGAATGGTATTTTTTTTTCATCTTAAAATATCTTATTTTTTTGAATTTTTTTTTAAGATAAAAACACATTTTTTTTGGTAGATCCTCCATTTTCCCTCTTCTTCGACATGACAAAACGTAAGCACGAAATTAGTTGCACTTCATCAAAAGAAGTCACGACGACATGGTACTCGCCAATTTCGCCAGCGTCGTTGCATGAGGTAAAGTGGAGATGGTCCTTCATAAAAATGAGCGCATGTGACAAAGCGTACGAAAGGATGATAGGTGACTGGAACGAGGCACGCTTGAGTGGCGTCAACATCAGTCGAACTAACTGGGTTGCATCAATTGAACGATTTGCTAAACGTGCCGATTTATTCATCTCTCAGTCGTTTGACACAAAGCTTGTACTGGCGGTTTGCACAAACACACAGCGCGCGGAGGTTCTTAAAGACGTTTGGTTGGAACGGGACGACGCACAGGACGTACCGAAGAGGCACGACAAAGAGGGAGCACGTGGCAGCAGCATGTTCTCGAAGCTACACCACATAGGGGCGTGGGGTATTGTTTCGTTATTCCTGTGGCAGCCTCAGCTTCCACAACGCGAGGTGAGCGTATATCGGCTGGTATACACAGAAAACACTTCACAGGCGAGGATCATGTGCGAGCAAACGACACATTGGCTTAAAACGGGTGCCCTGTCCGTAGAGATGAGGGAAGTGACACCATACGACGGCCATCGATTCATCAATGCTCATCGACACCTTATCTGCGGAAGCGAGGTCCGCATGCGGGTGCAAGGATCTGGCACCCGTTCGGCCTTTCGCATCGTCTCGCTGACACCCCTTGTCATGTCATACGAAGCAGAAATGCCTCCATTGATCGTGTCAGCGACGTCAGCAAATGCGCACAACACTCTCTCCTTTCGGGGCCCATCTGCTGTTCTACACTCCGACATCGCGACACTCACTCGCGTGAATCGCGAAGTTGCGTTTCTCACCCGATCGACCATCAAATCTCAACAAAGTGCGCGTCTCTACGCGATGGATGTCCCACCTCCACTGTCCGTTAGTTGCGCTGTTCTAAAGCGGATGTCACGGACTTCGATGCGATGTAACTTTGAAGAGGTCCACAAACTCCAGGAGACATACCACTTCACACCGAGAAACATCGGCGTCCTCTCAACTGTGCTGTGCCCAACCGACGTCGACAAAGGAGGGTTATATTACGCTGGCTGCGGACTAGGGAGGGAGGTGCTCGCCATGAGCATGAGTAACCCAAGACAACAGTTTTTTGCCAACGACCTCCCCGACAGTAGCATTTCCACCTCTATGAGTGCCATTGATCACGCTGCAGCTCTGAGGTCTCGTGCTGTGGGATTTGGGCTCATTGTCGCAAGCCAAATAAGTGTATGTGCCGCGTCCATGTGCAGTGAGTTTAGCGCGACCAAGCAGATGGCGACGAGTGTCTTGTACAGCACTGTTACGTCACTTGATATCCTGCGAGATACGCTCCGTAGAGCCCTCTTTGGAGGAGTGACCATGATCTGCATGCTCACACATGTCGCAAGACCAAACAGTACCGTGGCAGGGCCTACATTTGATGCGGCAGTTACAGCCTCCGTCGCATTTGCAGTTGGCAATCACGGCATCCGTAGCATCCGCAAAACCATTGCAACCAATATCCGTGGAGGTGGAGTTGTTGTGTATGACTTCTCTCGTTTGCCGTCGTGTACCTTACGACTTGTCGTCTGTGGCATACTTGCACAAAGTTGGTAACCATAAACACTTATAATTATACGCACACTCATATTTATGACGCAAATAGTTTTCGTACATAACCATTAGAACCCAAACGCAAACAAACAAACAGCCAACTTTTAAACCTACTCGGGCTATGTCGGCTCAAAAAAATTTGCGTATCGCAGACCAAAAAAGGCAACAACACAAAGCTCGTTATGCGTTGCGCATTGTTGCTGGCGTGGCAACGCTTTTTCTCACACCACTCTTTAGCTATATTTTACAGGAGAACCCCAAATCAGAACATCGGGGCTTTTACGAGTTTGCATTGAACTCTGTTCATGCCGCCTCCACTGGGTCCCTGGCTAACTGGGCGACGCTTGCCACAGTCGTCGATGCTGGGTATGGACCTGAAGATTTTCTAAAACCGGATTTGCAAAAAACTCGGCCACGTATGTTTCTGTACACCTTTGTAGGCCTAACAGTAGCCTCGGCGTTCTTACAGGTTTGCAAAACCAGATCTTCAGGTGGCGACTATGGCTATGTGTGCAGCAGCCTCATTCAGTGGACCCAGATGGCACAGGTGGCAGCTTTCGTGGGTGTTATTCTGTTCGTCGCACCGCCAGCCGCAGAACAGTACTCCGCCGAACAGGCGGAGCCTGGGACAGCGGCAGCCGCCGGTACAATGAGAATGCACGAGCAAAAAAGGGCTGCACTCGCACAGGCCGAAGCCAAGCTTGCCACCGCGAGCAAGCAGGCAACGACGGCATCAGGGACAAGCCTTGGTAGTTTGTACTACCATACGCATGCCGGCATCATGAACACTGGAATATCAGTTAACGTTGCGGGTGAAATCGTGGCCCCCCCCCACATCCATAGCAGCCTGCCATGGGGAACAACGACGTATTATAGGACAACCGCAACTGAAAAGGAGATGGCCGACAACGGCTGGAAGGCCGGTACAGGTGATTTGGAGGGAATCATAGTCGATAAAGACGGGAAGATGGTGGAGGAAGAGAAGACCAAAGACGGCAAAGAAACCGAAACGCACACACACGATTTCTCCGCCAGAGGTGGTGGCGTGATTGCGTCGGCCAATTTCGTCGTTTCGGGTGAAGTCGCCACGACCGTGAAAGCTAAGGGTGAAAGTATGAAGGCGATGTACGGGTACGGGGGAAGAAAAGATGAGGGCAGCTATGCGCAAGGCTACGGGATCGAGGGCAGCCATGCGCAAGGCTACGGGGGCGAGAAAGCATATGCAAGTGGAAATGAACACCGGGAGTTTCCGATGTCACCGAATGAAAACTCCGACTTGGTGCCATCCATGCAATCATGAGCCGCGTGAGCTTTTGCCTGCCATCTCCTTGCTTTCCGAAAGATTGTCCGAAGACTGGTTGTCGGCTACAAACCGCCCGCCCAACTTATTTCTAAGGGTCGCGATAATATTTGCTTGGGTGATAAACTCCTTACTGAGGTTCGTCAAAGCATCTGGTTTCACCAGTACAAGTCGAAACTGGCCTAGAAAAAGTGACATGGCCCAAACTAAACACAGAACACCCACCATCCACAGGCAAGTCACAAACACATTGGAATCAGATTTGCGACTGTCAAACACATTGTATAACAGTAGGATAGCGACCGCCGGCATCAACACTACATCAATCATAACAGACGACATCCAATGAACAACGGCACTGTTTCCTGCTGCTGCTCCATACTGGCTGAACAAGGCCCCCATGAAATTGTGGTGTGTGCTATATAATTCCATAATGTGTCGCGCTAAATAATTATCCGGGTTGAGTATTGTATTATTATCATCATAATGTCACTTATGTTCTTGGCGGCAGGGCTGCAAAAAAGGCATACGCCGCCGCCGGATATTGCGCCATCAAATGTCCCATCTTTGAGATCACCGCCCACAAAGCGCCGGGTAATTCAAGAACGCGGTCCTATGATGATGGCTGCAGCTCCGCCGATGCCACCTGAGCCACTGCCTGACCCTTTGCCAGATCAACCCCCACAACAAGCTGCAGCACCTGAGCCACTGCCAGTTCCACCTCCACAAGCTGTAGCACCTGACCCTTTGCCAGATCAACCCCCACAAGCTGCAGCACCTGCTGAGCCACTGCCAGTTCCACCTCCAGACACTGCAGCACCCGACCCGCTGCCAGTTTCGCCTCCACAAGCAGCACCTCCAAAATATAAACAGCACATTGAGCTACGCGATTTTAGGGATGTGAGCTTGACAGTAGAAGAGCTGCGTGCTGGTTTACGGTACGAATATAATACGTTCAGTAAGCATCTTGAAGTCACACGCGTACATCTTCCCGGAACACAGGCAGCGGCCAATTCGCCTGCCCAGTCACCCCACGTGCGTTATAGCGATGCTGGTGGTATGCGCGTGATCGGACGAGCTACACACGGGCATGGATGGCTGGTAGTTGCAGCACCAGCGGATAGCTCTTTATTGGAGGGTGCACACATCACAGCTGTATCGGTTGACGGCGTGGCCATCGCCCCAATCTTGAAGGGTACAAACGGCAAACGAAAAAAGGGCGCGATGCAGCTGGCGGATTTTCCTGCGTCAAAAATGCTTGCTGATCTCCTCGGGAATGGCGGCGAAGCCATCTCCGTTACAACTTCGCGGACGTCCACCCATGTTATGTCACCTCAGTCGCTACAAGGAGTGCGTGTGATCAGTGCAGTCAGTCGGCGGATGCGTGGAGTCCACGTGTTCTCAGGTGTGCCCCCTTCACACAAACAGTTTACTGACAGCACACTGTCCGTAACCGCGCCGGACAATGACAGGATTCGCCGGTTTGATATGTTGACATCGGTTACGATCACACACGACGGCACTCCAACCACAGTTAAGCTGAAAAACAGATTCCTGCGTGCGGCAGCGGTGGGGCAAGAGCAACAACAACCGTTGCAGTTGTCACTCAAGCAAGTGCTGGCACAGGCACAGCTGCCCTTTTCCATTTTGCCACGCGACGCTATTTCGTTGCATTTTTCCCGTAGCACTGGCGATGCGAATGGTCGAGGTGAGGGTAGCAACATGGCCATCGGCGACGTGATTGTGCGTATCAATAATATCAAATTGCAACCGCACCTTGCCGGGAAAACCCAGTTGGACGCGTGGGTCGCGAGCAGCACACAGACCGGTGACCAGTCTGAGTGGGAAAACGAACGCGTGTCGCTGCAAGTGGCGACAAAGATGGCCGTGGACGTGCCGGATGAGGATGACGCGGACGACCCCCAGGTAGTCATGAACACGCGGGCACGGCAACTGGAGGCTCGTGTGAACCTATTGTCGCTCGCGCATTATGAGACCATGCCGGACGAGCGCAGCCTAGCGATTGTGCGTCTCAGGACAGGAACCAAAAACCCGCCACGGTCGGGCAGCCGCACCGGCACACGGGGGGCGGGTGTGACGGCCCTGCGTAAGGCTTACGGTAAGGCTATACTTGTCGTGTGTGTTGCAAAGCTGCCGGACCTGCTGCCGGACCTGCTGCCCGACTCGACGACCAGCCACCTACCCCACGGTGTGCGTGCAGTACTGGACCATGGCCGTACGAGCATGGACGACATCGTACGTGCCAATATGCTCATTGCCGTGTTATTGGCGGGCGTTCTCGCACTAGACAGTGTTCGGCTACGCCCCCTTGCCCTCATCCGCAAGTCGGCGACCGACAAACATAAAGGCGACGTTAACAAGCGGGCGTCTTTTTATCATGTGCTCCTTTCGATGGTGTTGCACAATCTCCACGAACTAGCGGTGGACGACCAGCTGATAGGGCGACTTCAACTTACAAAGGCACATGCAGTTTTTACTGAGCGGTACGAGACAGGACCGCTTGCCGAAGCGGATCGTGTAAAGGCCGGAGTCGCACTAACTTTGTTGTCAGATGTACGATTTACGTCCGACAGTATGCCATTCACGATTGAGGGCCTTCTTTCGCATGCTGTGTTCTCGGGAATCCTGCAGTCGGAGAATGACCTCTTCGTATACAACGATGACGAGCGTCTATATGAACACGTTGTCTCCTCAAGTGCAAGTGAGACAATGACTCGTGCGAACGTGCTTCTCGTGGTACAAAGTGGCTTTCACTCGCGTGATGGTGCCGCGGCATTGCTGATCAAGAACAGGGTTAGCTGGAAGGATTTACTGTATGATGCGGTCGTCGATGTGTTGTCGGCCAGCAAGAGTGACGCAAGTACTGCCAGCAGCACAGAACTGGAAAAATGGGCCGACAGCCTGCGACAAGCCGGGCTACATGTCAAAGGAGGCGGCACTGATGGCCAGCTGATGTACAGCCGCAGTACGATGCAAAGAGTCGCAGATGCCACTGGCACCGGATTCCACAAGCAACTGGTGCCCATGTATGACGTCGAGGTAAGTGGCGCCACGGCCGGGGCACGGAAGCCACTCGTCGTGTCCGTTGTCCAACACAGCAAGATAAAGAGCACACTCGACAAGCTGTACTGCTGCCGACGCCCAAACGCAAGTGGAAGTGGCAGCTCGTTGAGTGTAATTCGTGAGGGTGACGGCGACGCCAGTAGTCCACGCGGGGAGGGGGTAGCTGTAGGCATGGGGATTAACAAGATGGAGGCATACGTGCACTCCCTGTATTGGGGCATTCCGCGTCGTCGGATTGCTAAATTTTTAAACAACAAAGAAGAGCGGCAGATCTGTCGTGCCCTTCGTGCGCCGTCAACATTAAGGCATCTGCCTCCCGTGTACCGCATGAACGATAAGTGGCAAATGGATTCGGCAAAGATGGGAAGCACACACCGCTGGTGGCCGACATTTCGCAACGCCACAGCAGATGGGAATTCGCTGAGCCCGTACCGTGGGTATGTTGCCGCAATCGACGTGTTCACTCGATATGCGTGGATACTTCCTGTGCGCACCAAGGCATCAAGTGAAAATGATTCCATAAAGTGCTTTGAGGAAGCTTTGAAGTGGTGCGCTGCAGTGTATGCCACACACCCATCGCGCGGTGCCGAACCGAAGCACAAAACACTGGGAGGTGTCGCGCACCGCCCTAAGGTAGTGCAAAGCGACAACGGATCGGAGTTTGGGCTGGCGGGCGGTAAAATCCGGCCCATCGTCGATGGCCAAATGCTCAGCAGCTGGCTGTTTGACGAGTATCAAACGCCTGAGCGCAAAGGGACACTGAGCCGGTTTCAGCGCTTCCTGCAGGATAACAAGGTGGAGCGTTATGATACCGTGCGACCCGCGGCACCGCAACAACAGGCGTACATTGAGGTGTTCAACAAAACGTTTAAGACCAATTTGAGGGACATGATCCTCGCTGGTGGGGTGCACCACCGTACACTCCGTGGTAACCCTTCCAAGCAACTGGAGCTCATGGTAGGAGCATGCGCGAAATACAACGACTCTCCACACAATAGCATGCCCCCACACTTGACGCCACACAAGCTTGCGTTGTGCATGATGACACAAGGGGTGCCGGGTTTGGAGCCATGGAAAACCGCCGAGGAGGTGGTTGAGTTCCGCAAGGCTCACTACATCGGCCACTCGGAGAAGAAGCGAAAAACAGGCACGGCTGACATTGATGTTGGTGCGTTTGTTCGTGTTGCACTAGGAGAAGGGCGCGACTACTTCGACAACGACTCAACGGAGCAACAAAAGCAGAGCGCGCGTGAGAACTACACGGATCGGCAAGCACAGAAATCAGGACTTCGTAAGGCACTTGGCAGCAATTACAGCACGCAGATATATCGGGTTGTTGGTCGTCGTGCACCCCACGCGATGTCGGCGTTGCAATATTTTATTGCACCGGTTACGCTTGCCGATCTAGCGCAGTTTGGTCAGAAGAGTCTTCCGTCGATCGCACCCGGGGAGCACATCATGAAGCGCCACATTGGGTTTTATGCCGAGCATCTGCAAGTAGTTGACGTGGCAAACCTTGAGCCGATGGCGAAGTGTAGTCTTCGCGGTATTGAAGGAGAGAACTACGGGGCGGAGGGCACCGAGTGTAACCCATTCACGATTTCGGGCCAAACGCGCGCTGAAGACCACAACGAACCTGAAGTTGTTGACGACGACGACGCAGACGACAACGACAACGACGACGCGCCCAGGCGGTCCGCAAGACTTCGAGCACAACCGGGACCCGTAGCGGGACCACCTGCACCAGTACCGACACCCAGGCGTTCCACGAGATTACAGGAACAAGCACCACAAGAATTTCGGGAACCGGTAGCTGAACCGGCAGCGGAGCCTGTAGCGGAACCGGTAGCGGAACCGGCAGCGGAGCCTGTAGCGGAACCGGTAGCGGAACCAGTAGCGAACCCGGTATCGGACCCGGAACCAGTTACAGCACCGCGCAGGCGTTCTACGAGACGACAAGGAGCTGAGCAGAAGCAAGCGCCAGAATCAACCCCAAGTCCAGCGCTAAGGCGGTCGACAAGGTCGCGAACAATACGCAAGAGTAATTAAATCGCTGATGACCAGATATGGCCGTTTTGAAAATTAGTGTTTATTCACATGTGCACATGCGACTCAAATCATTACGACATACAAAGACCTCATTGGGTACCTACCAAGATGATGTTGACATCATCATCATCGCTGGCACCCCGCGCCAGAGCAGAATGGATGGATGCGACCAAAACACACACAAAGGTGGTGATCCAATCGCCACATGACGTTCCGTGGGGGAATGTGCAGACCGTGCATTGGCTTGCCGGTTCATCCGCCGCGGAGATGACGCTCGTCACCACATTCCTCAAACGTGGGCACCGACTGGGCCGTGATGGAGTGACATGTAAGATCTTCGCAGTGCGACTTGGGCGGGGCGGCGTGGATGGCAAACAGCGGGACTTTGCCTGCTTAGTGGAGCGTGTCGACCGCACTTGTGAACAGCATTTCCAAGGTCGGCACATGAGCGCTGCTGTGGAGTACGGCATCGTCCGTGCCATCGCCAGTCTCGTCCAGGGAGGTTACAAGCATCTGGCGCTGACACCATCAAATATTGGTCTTGTTGGCACGGGCGCATCTGCGGACGTCAAGCTGTTGAGCATCCGGCATATCCAGCGGGCGCATTGCACCAATGCACGGCTGCTGACCATTGTGATGGCGTTCCAGCTTGCACAGACGCCGTTGGCGGCGGATTACGGCGGACTCAACGAATATGTGAGGACGGCGATGTGGGGGGAAGGCAGGTTCCGCGCAGATCGGCGTATGATGACCAAACTTTCCAGGCCTGTCGAAGTAGACATGCACGGACGGCCACGTAGGCCCGTGTACGCATGGTGTGGCCACCCAGAATCCTCCCGGGTCCGGCGGCAGTGGTCGCACGGATCGACCGCAGATTGGCGCATGATCGACTTCGCCGAAACCACGACGTACCCAACCGGAGAGGTGGTGACGTGGGCCGCCCGGTATGGGCCACCAGGTGTGGCGATGGCCTCGTTGGCCGTACAGCAAGCATGCGTGGACATGCTAGAGGCACTCACGGAAGCTGGCCACGTTATGTTGCCACTGGACCCTATGAATGTGCTTTTTATCAGCCCAGGTACGAGCGCCGAACGCATTATGTTCGTGGACATATACGGCACGGCAAGGGCCCGGAGACAGAACCGCCCACAGCGTGGAGCGCACGACACGGACAAAGAGGCCAGCATGGCGGCACACCTTATGGCACTAACATGGGCGGCATTTTCGTCGAAGCCGCGGACGCACGTGGCGGCGGGGCTGCCAATGGTAGACCGCCTACACGCGGCGCTCCAGCAGGTGTGACCACAGCGGGTGCGCCGGCCACTTGTCCCACGGGAGTTGCAGGACCTGGACCTGCTGCATCACCACCACCACCACCACCGTATACGGTATTTTTGGCTTCCCCTTTCTTCCACCTGCACTTGGCTGCCCACCACTGCAGGCGCCCAGCACAATCCGCAGCGCTACTTACCGGGTGGGCCGCATAGTGCTCGTCATCAAATGCCACCCCCGCTTTCGCACTCGTAGGACCCACGCATTGACTCCATGCGTCGGCACGGGTAGGGGGCGTAATCCAGCACGCGGTGGTACGCCCGATCGACGCGCAAACCGTCTCAGGCTTAGGCGTATCACTTGCACTTACAGCACTACTAATACTACTACTACTAAGGATGCTGCAATGTTCTGCGTTGCACTTGGACAGTGGGAGGTCTTCACACCGTTCACCGCCCACTGCATGTAGTCTTGGTTTGACCGCGGGCCGCACGTGAACGCCTAATGCTGCAGCTTGGTCGTTGAATCCCCGAAGGGCAACGTGCCATACTGATGTGTCCCTTTTTTGGCGGTCATATTTGCTCATTGACTTTGATGCTTGGGAAAATGGCGAATCTGTGCTTGCGGTTGCGGTTGCGGCTGTGCTTGCGGTTGCGGTTGGTTTGGGGTCGGTCCCTGGTGCACCTGGTGTAGGCGTGCTGTTGACGCGCTGCGTAAGCTGCTGGATTTCATCCCTTCGGGTGGAGTCCGCCACGAGGGTGTCATGGGACGCCTGCAGGCGGACAAGGAGGTGCGCCCGCTGCTCGGCGGCGTCGTGCTGCATGCGCGTTGTGGCCTCCTCCGCGAGGCGGGCACATGCAGCCATCATCGTCATCGTACGCTCGCCTTTAGGCTTTATTGGTGCTTTTGGTGGATTTAGGGTGGTGGTGGGTGCAGTGGGTTCGCCCTTTTCGAAATTAACACCTGATGCACCTGATTTGGTTGCGAATAGTAGCACTAGCACTATGGCAACAGCAAACATAAATATACATGCACACGCAAACGCAGTCGCATGGTCACTCATAGATATAGGTAGAGGTATAGGTAGGTGTCTTCTATGTTTACGTAAAGGTAGAGATAAAGATTGTGTTTAACCAAAGCGTCTATCGGTTATGGGGCTGTCGTCCAATGCCCGATAATCACTGGGAATAAAAGAGTCGAGTCCTGCATCTGCGTCATGAGCATCATAACGTTCGTCGTTTCGGTCATCTCTCTTCTTTGTCACGGCCAAACTGCCTTTTATTGTTGTGACTAAGGCCACCGCTGCTGCTACCATACCAAGTATCATCACAAAATCCGCCATCTTAGGTGCAAGCCAATGTGTAGCTGCGCCGACTTCCAAGCCAGTAGAACTGATGGCAAACAGGGAGACCATGCATAGCATTGCGATGCCCATCATGGGGACCGCAACCTTGGAGTCAGCAAATGACTTCGATGATCCTAGCGACGCAACCACACGCTCGGCGAGTAAGACACCGCCGCCCGCCAGCTGCATGACGGCGAGTGCCCGAAGACCTGCAAGGGACATTGTCAATGAGTTGGTGGCTTCCGCCGATGCCCTAAACGCCAATGCAACAGCATCAGCATCAGCATCACGATCGTTGTCGTTGATGTTTGCTGCTGCCTCGTCGACGGTGGTGGTGGATCCATCTGGGGCTTGGTCCGCTACCATACTTGTACTTGTACTTGACGACCCCCCCGTGCTTGGTGGAGGGGGGTTACTGCCTGCCGCGTCGTCTTCGTCTTCCTTGTTCGTTGTGCTTGCGGATGAGCCGCCGCCGATGTTGTTGCTTCCGCCGTCTGCTGCTGCAGGTGATGCCGCAGCAGCAGCAGCACCAAGGGCGATAGGGCTAGACACATCGGTCGCAGCGAGTTGTTCAAATTGTGCATCGTGTGCACGAATGTCCTGCAGTATCTCGATGCGTTGTTGAAGAGGCATGTATGTGCGACGGTTACACTAACGTCCGAAAATAAATGTGTGCTTGTTCAAACGTCTGCTGTTTCTTGTCCGGCCATCCCTTCCATTTCCATTTGTGGTGGCACTTCTTGTGCTTTTGGCACCTTCTTATTACTCTTCTTCTTATTACTCTTCTTCTTTTTCACGCCGGCCTGGACTGCAACCCCCCCTCCAGTCGCTGCGTTGTCGGAGAACGCAAAAGCGCGGCCCGCCGCCATTTCCATCTCGTTTTGTGCCCCTACAGCCACCTGGACTGCTGCGTTTTGTGCCCCTACAGCCACCTGGCCCGCCACCTGCTGCACTAAGTTCGAAGGTGGTCCACCGGGAAACAGCGCGATTTGTAATTGCTGTATTTTGCCTTTCATTTTGTCGCCCGTATTTGTATCATCTCCGCGGGTAATGAGCACAGTGGCTATATTCTCATACAAGCACATCATCGCATATTTCACAGGGAAATATATTTGGTCTGGTTCGACGACCCGTTGGTTGGCCAGAGGTGGGGCCGGAGGACGACCCTTAATCGTGTTTGGGGCAGGAGCTGGCTGACTTCGGCCGTGAATTGGAATTGTCAGACCAAGAGTGACAGACAAGAAAAGGAACGACGGATCCCAGCTTTTATATTCGGCTGACTTGGACGTTTTTGTTGCGTCATCAACC
>Ga0222649_1000454_pt1 | contig 13627 bp, 11 predicted proteins | sample AntAcemetagen337_FD_179865 | JGI IMG/M metagenome (GOLD analysis project Ga0222649, IMG submission 179865) | Saline water microbial communities from Ace Lake, Antarctica - #337 | ecosystem: Environmental > Aquatic > Non-marine Saline and Alkaline > Saline | place: Antarctica: Ace Lake... | reverse complement strand
GTTTAGGATAAGACATGGGTTTATCATATTGAACGCGTCGTTATTACCTTGGTTTGCTATATCGTGTGTATGCGCGTTATAGCGGCTAAGACCACCTGTCGATGTTACACGACCTACACCTTGTGTTGCCACACCACCACCACCATAGTTGAAAGCCACATCATCGGATGCCACTTCGTTTGGTGTTGCGGTTACGCCTCCGTGGTTGTGTACTGGTAAGTTACCGACTGTTAACACCCTGTTACTATTACCCGTACCTACGCCGATATTAGTCGCCGAGTAGTTCCTATTCGCTGCGCCGGTAAAGGCTGACGTATCCGGTTGGAATATCGTCCTACCGCGTAGGTCTGGTATTCGGAAGTTTAGCGTGTTTTCACCACCTGACCCTCTATTATAGACTGTATCTATAACCGCGAATAAGGCTACGAAAGATAACCTATCTAACAACCTACCATCACAAATAACCCAACCGGTTGGAGCCACTGTTCCCGCGTAGGCTACGACTGAACCGACTGCTAACGCTGCCAACCTTATACCCGCCACTTCACTTTGGACAAAGGCTGTTGTCGCTATCGATGTCGTGTTGTTACCTGCAACCGGGTTTTCATTCAAAGATGCTGTTGTCAAGGTTGCACCTGTCGATGGCGCATAGCCTGACAGTTCCGCCTTAGTCGCCAATAGTTCGACGATGTTACGGACTGCATTCCGACTTGGGGCGTCTAGCTGTCCTAGCCAGTTTGTTGCGTTATAAGCCAGGTTATTTCCGGAAGTACCTGTACCTGTTTCACCCCGCGCTCCCATCGGAAACCAGACGGTTGTATCGGTTGTCAAAACACCTACCACTTGAACCGGGCTTTTATTTAGGAACGATGACCCATCCAACGTTACCAAGTCACCCCGAATGTAAGCTGTCGCAATGTTGAAAACACCTTTAACATTGAAGAGGTTTTGGCGTAGGATAAACCAGAAACTATCGTTATAAAATAGCCTCCGAGCCAACGCAACAAACGATGCGTCACTGTTATCCTCGAAGATACCATTAGTCGCACTAAGACTGTCTAAAGATATTGGTACCATACTTGACGGTACTATCGACGTGAAAGTGTTTAACGTTACCAACTCCGTGTAAGCTGGCGTTGGTGGTATAGTGGTGTTGTCAATAGGTATAGCGGTACTTTCTACCACTTCAAAGATGTAAGGGACGTTTACACCGTCTGTAGCCGCTAATGTCATCGTAACGTTGCCGGCTACCAAGTCATACTTCTGGACGGAAGGTAACACCATTAAGTCGTCGATGACTGTTGCACGGGATAACGTTACGTTTATGTAACCGGTAACAGGCGTATCCCCCGCTTTACGGATAGAAGCCGTGATGGTTGTGTTTGGCATATTATCTAAATAAAGGTTCTCCTAAAACCGAATAACCGAGAATAAACGCTTCATAGCATACCTTACTTTCTACCACTGCCGGACTGAAGTTCTTTATCGTTCTTTCCGCCTCACGCCATTGGGTCGATACACGTGCGTATGTGATAGGTAACCTGATGTAGTATTTAAGGCTCTTCTTTGAGAACAAACCTGGTATGATAAAAGGTAGCGTTAGGTTGGTTTGCATCCAAAGGTCATACTGAATACCATGAAAACCTAACACCTTACGAATAGTGGCTTCGGTTCCTTTGTTACGCCATAAAGAATGCGCCTCCGTTATGAATGCGCGCTTCACACTATCTGACCAACCGTTATCCCAGTATGCACCACTAAAACCGACTAGGTACGCTAGATAGTCCAAATAGCTATTAGGTGCTGTCGACGGTGTTAGGTTGGCTGTCATCGACTGTAACAAGGTTGCCAAGTCACTATAGTCTTTATCTACCGAAGCACATAAAGCTATGACAGTCTCGTTAGTCTGATAACCCTCATAAGGCAGCTTAGTTAGTAATGGGTTTGAAGAGTATGGCATAGTCCTATTTTCGTGTTGCTAACCATACTCTGTCGTCTAAAGCGTAGGCTTCTTCCGCGCTATAGCATATCGAATGGCGTCTGTCATGTGGTCTTTTTGACCCGGCGCTATAACCTGTGTTACCGTCCCATCCTTCGCCGTAGCATACCTGTAAGCCATTAGCTCGCTATATGCCTCTTTACCGGCGTAAGGTTTGAAACCTGGTAACACATCCACTGTGGTTGATATCACTAACCGCTTCTGATATATTAAACTGTGAACCTGGGATAAACCTTCCGCAATAGGGTTGTAACCTGATATCGCCGGAACATCCGCCCGCATCTGTAATATCTGGCTAGGGCGACTAGGGTCACAAAGGAAAACCTTAGGGTGGTAACGGTTATTTAACGACCTTATAACTTGCATAAAGTCTTCAAACAAGATAGGTTTTTCTGTCTGGTTATACCAACCGTTTACGAGAACATACGACTCTTCACCTTCGACATTCTTATGAACGCCAAATATGGCTACTGCCGGGTTGATATCTCCGAAGTCACACCCTGCGATGTAATGTGAATATTCAATGGCGTTACCATTCTGTAATAGGTTTTCTTCCGTTAGTTCCGTGTAAACCCTACCTTGGAACTCGACAAAGGAAGCACACATCTCTTGCTGATATGTTCGAGGTGGCATGGTTTTTTTCATGCGCGCTATCTCACTTCTCTTGATGTGAGGGTTATCGGCAGTTGTTTGCGTGAAAGACTTCCAGTCACTATCCTCCAGCTCTTTCATAAAGGCATGGTAGAGGATGTTTAGCTTACCCTTTGGCGTCCCAGTCAACATTAGGGTGCTGTAAGGCGTGTCAGCCATTGCCGGCATGATAACATCTTCCAGTACCGAAGCATTGAAGTCTTGATATTCGTCACCACTGAAGTAGTATATTCTTTGACCACGTAACCCGTCACCATTGCTATCGTTCGCACCTACTATCTGAATAGAAGGTTTACCATATTTCGGAACTAACAGCATTTGGGAGCGGTTAATATATTCGAAGTGGTCTTTGAAGGTTGTCGTTGCCAAAGACAGTAATGGCTTCCATAATATCTTTCTGGCTTGCACTGCCGTTGGTAAAGCTCCCAATACCATCTCCGGTGAAACAGGGTCAACCTTACCCTTGAAGCCTAGTGCCTTAAGAATAAGGTTATATGTCACGCTACGACTTTTACCCCAACGACGTCCCATTACCGCTACTTTATAGCGATGGTCGTCAGTGAGGAGTGCCATCTGTCCGGCATGAAGTGGTACTAATATTTCTGGCATAACCAATAGGGTAAAGGACTAGTTAAACCGTTCCTATCAACTTCCCACAGAGTCAAGGATGGTTTAAGATAGTCGTCCTGCCTAGTGGCTTTTAGAATGTCTTTAGTGTTGAGTACCCGCATACCCTTCACTTCAAACATGGTGTTCTTTTCCCTATCCCGCAATAGTTCTTTTCCCACTCTCTATATTCTATCTTGTTTACAACCACGTCACAACCGTATTTGAAATATTCTTTTAGGTATAAACAGTCCTAAGTGGTCAAATAGCGATAAAAAAGCCCTCATCGTTGAGGACTCTTTAGAGCGGACTGCCTGCGCCTTAGAAAGGTTCATCACCATCATCACCATTCATAACACCTAATATCACTTCTCTCCGGTAGAATAGGTCATCATGGTCTTCTCTGTCTCTTTTCTTTTCAAGGTTGTCAACTGTCGGAGGGCACGGAATGATGTTGGTATAGCTTTCTCCTCTATACTGCCTAACGTTACCTGGCATGTAAATGACATCTGCTATTCTAAAGCACTGTATCTCCATGTTGTAATAGTTGTTTGCAACATAATGGAGAAGGCTTACATCATAAAAAAGATGGAACCGACTCTTGACATAACCTTCACTGTCTAATGTGAAGTAGCGTAAAGTGCTTTTATCTTCAAAGTCTAAATGTTGTAAAGGAAGATAGTCGAACATGCTAAAGAAGTCAGATATTTCGGCGTCGTCACCATTTAGGAAAGCTTCTACGCCTTCAACAGTGAAAGACTGTAATGGCAAGTACTGACAACTTCTAAAGTGTGGTGTGAAGGCTTGCATCAGACATAGCGCATTGTACTGTCTCGCAGTCGTTGGGGTGTAATAAAGCTTGGTACTACCCTTTATGACCTGTTGTCCCGCTTGCTCCGTGTAGCGCCTTACAAAGAGGTCTATATTCATCTCTGAATAGTCACCACGGAAAACCAAGTCTCTTGGCGGTTTGATAGCTAAGGTTTCGACTGTAACCTGTTCACAACCTTTCAAGATGGCTGACAACATCTCGAACACTTTACATTTAGGACTGGGTTCTGGGTCTCTTACAACCGGTAAACCATAGGAAGGCTCTAGTACAGCCCTTCTACTTGTAAGACCTTCTAGCACTTTATTTAGCTTTGTGAATGCCAACCGACCTTTCAAAGTTGTCACTTTCTTTACTATATTCTCTGGCTTTTGGAAGAGAAACAACACTATCGGATGTAACCCATGCTTAAAGAGGTTATGGTAAACATGGGTGACAAGACCTGATAGACTCGCTACAGACCTGGGTACAACTGCTATAGCTGATATAGCTATATCTTTATGAATGAAGAACAGGTGTTGACTATCAACGGCTGTAACTTGACTGATGTTGTTTTTATAGGTATAGTAAGAGGTGACTACTAAGTGGTTTCTATACTTGTAAGCTTCACTTTCTAACCCAGTGAAAATGTGTGAGCCTGACCCTATGCACCAAACACTTCCAGAGTCGCTTAGAACTACCTTCTTGCCATTTAGCTTTATTTCGGCTATCAAAGCATCATGAATATCATGAGAGTCAGCTAGGAAGGCATCTAGGGTGTAGTCGTAGTTGTTAAGCATGATGTAATGTCCTTTGTTTTTATGAGAAAAGGTAAGCTGTTTTGCCTACCTCTAAATACTAACTAACTTTCTTTTCTTTGTCAAGTGTTTTAGCTATAAACATATTGAGACAGTCTGTTAGGTTCATTCATGTAAGCCCGTCCTTCATAACATACTGTGCCAGGTTCACCATTAGAGCCATCTATTAACATGTTACCTACCTTTATGTCAAGCTGTGACATATTATAGCTATTTGACACCTTATAGCCTTTATCGGTCATAAAGACTGTGAAGCGCTTCTCAACCAAACCATCTTCGCCTAGTTGGAAGAAAGGCATTATAAGACCCTTTAGGAAGTCATCCACGCTCCAAAGACTATAGATGCCGCCACTACAGTCCAAACCTCTTGGCGATGTCAAAGCCTTTACTGTCAATAGTGCTTTAGCGCGCTTTAGCGTGATGTCATGTGTTGCCAAGTACATACAACTGTTGAACTGGGTAGTATAGGACATCATCAATAGGAAAGCGATATATTGCGCTTTAGTTTCGGGATAGAAGAATGTCTCAGCTTCTCGAATGGGTCTTAACCTTTGTAACGATAGTGTAGCACTTAACCATTCATTACCATTCCGAACATTCATACCATAGCTAGTCGTCTCAGAAGGTGTAGGTAAGGTTGATGGCTTATGAATAGCTCTATGGCTCGCAGTCGTCGTTGGACAACCTTTTAACACTTCGGAAAGGTACTTCACACTATCTGTCTTTTCAACTTTCTTAGGTGGCTTCACAGGTAAAGGTGTTTCGATATTCTTTAACAGGAAGTTTGTGTCTAGTAAAGGGTTCAGTGCTATCACTTCAAGATATAGGCTCTTATATGAGGCTACACCCATCTTTTTCAAGACTGTCTTATACTTAGCACTTGCAATGTAAAAAGCCTTGTTAGTGTTATTATAGAAGGTTGTGCCAGCTAAATGGAGGCAAGAGAACATAAACAGGGATGGCGACTCGAATACCAAGAACTTACCAAGTTTCTGACATCTTAGCACTTCAGTACATTCTTTAGACATGTGTTCGTATTGGAATGTGACTGTCACTGTCGCATCATCCTCTACTACCGTCAGTTTTATGGGTTGTACCTTATCCATCTTATTGATAAGCGACTTACGTGCTCCATTAGCTGCTACATAAGATATACCTATATAACCTATTGTGACTTCTTTGCCGGTGTAAACTGTAGTTCTAGTCTTCATGAATGTCCTTTATAACAGAGTAGTGTTAGGTGGCGTCTCTTCCACTCCTAAATACTAACAACGACTATCATAACTGTCAACACTGAAATATGAATGTACCAAATATCACAGTAAGAATGTCAGGACTACCTTATGAGTTCTCAAACATATTAAGTGGCTCTATAACACTTGCGGCGAATGAAGGCGGAACAGCCCTGTCTCTAAGGTTGTCAGATGTAAACCATAAGATGGCTAATGACCTGATAAAACATTCGATGGCAACAGGTGGTATCCAAGGTGTCCCGCAACCGGTTGAACCAGCTATAACCCCTTCTAATGTGCCAGCTATCGACCAAGCGGTTAAGGATATCCCTAATGACCCTGGTAAACCTTTTAGCTATTCTTTGCAATGGAACACTATCAAACTGGCAATAGTGAAAGAATGTCTTAGAAGTGGTCTAAACCTTCCAGACCAAATAGCGTATGTCTTAGCGACTGCTGACGGCGAAAGTGGTAAAGGACGTGACTTGATAGAGATATGGGGTAACAGTGCTGCGCAACAGTCTTATCAAGGTCGCTTAGGTAACACTAACCCTGGCGATGGGTTTACCTACCGTGGTCGTGGTTTATCCCAAACAACTGGCAAGGAACGGTATGTTTATTGGAGTAAGATATTAGGGGTTGACCTGGTAAAGAACCCTGACATTATGGCGCAACTGCCAGTCGCTATCCCTGTCTTAGTCCAAGGTATGCGTGATGGTGGCTTCACCGGTCGTAAGCTGTCTAGATATATCAACGAGAAAGGTACCGACTTCTATAATGCTAGAAGGGTTATTAACGGTATAGTTCCGGCTCAGATGCCAACCTATAACAACGCGTTTAAGCGCTACCAGACCGAAGTACCCGCTTTGATAGCGCAGGCTGTTGCTTCATTATCCTCCGAGAAGAAGCCTAAGGAAACCCCAACACTTCTCATAAAGTCGACTAAACCTGATGCAGTGCCAACTACTGTTACATCCGTCACACCTCTTGTAAGTGCTACAGAAACAACACCTGTTGTCAAAGGTAACATGCTGATAGTTCAGTGGTTTTCCATCGAGATGACTTTTTTTCACACAGGGACGGAAGTCGACAATGGCGGCGTGACTACACTGACAGGTCAAGGTCTTCGATGGGTTATGAACCGTAGAAAAAGAACTAAAGCTATCTCCGGTCTAACCTTCTCAGCACTCGCAGAAAGGGTTGGTCGCACTCACGGCATTGAAGTCCGTTATAAAGCGGCTTATGACCCTAGCTTTATTGTCGTCGAACAAACCGGTATCTCCGACTATCAACTCCTTAAAAGGGAAGCCGGTCGCTCTGGGTTGTTTATCTCGGAAGAACCTGGTGCTATTCTTATCCAGTCGCTATCACAAATAAGAGACACTTCTATCGTCTTAGAAGTCGGTAAGAACCTCTTAAAATGGGCTGTAAAGGATAAAGCTATTAGTGCCGATGATACCTATGAACAGCCTGATAGCCTTCTAACCGGAGAAGTAAAGGGCGCTATCGACCCTCTAACTGGTAAGGTTATTCAAACCATCCCTGACGTTGACCCTACTAAAGGTGCTAAAGATGCTACAGGTACTACGCCTTCTAAAGCTCCTATCGGTGGTAAGCTTCTTCCAGGTCAAGAGATAAAAGCACTTCAAAATGTTCAAAGAACTAAGAGGGTTAAAGGTCTTCCTTCTCAGTTCTCTGTTGTTACTGATGACACTATGTTAACATTAACACCTTTATCCGCACTTAGAACTAAAGGTATCTCAGAGTACCTAGACCGGGTTTGGCTTATCAACAAAGTAACCCATACAACCGATGGTACTACTACTATCGAGTGTTTTAGTCCTGTAGAGGTATTAGATATCACACAACCTACTGTTTCACCAACCACAACCCCTGCCGTTGTTAACCTTATTAATGATGCAACACCTGGTTTATTCATTGTTCCCTGTAATGGGTCGGTCACATCTCTTGTAGGTGTCCGTCGCTCGCCTACTGCTGGTGCTTCAAGCCATCATAAAGGTACTGATATCGGTGGTGTACGTGGAGCACCTATCATCGCCAGTCAAAGCGGTGTTGTCACTATTGCTGCGGTTCAGAGCGGTTATGGTAACGTTATATACCTTAAACATGCTAATGGTTTTGAGTCACGTTACGCCCATTTAGAAGGCTTTAATGTCAAACAAAACGCCACCGTTGCTAAGGGTGACGTTATTGGTTTTATGGGTAGTACTGGTGTTGGAACGGGCGTCCATTTACACTTTGAAGTGAGACAAAATGGAAACCCTTTAACCCCTGTTCAGTTCGGACTACCTTCTATATCTAAGGTAGGTAACAAAGCCGTCCAAGGTGCTACAAAATAGTTCTCTGTTTCATCCTCCGGTAAGATAGGTAAAGGTGTTTTACATACACCTCCTTCACATTCTGAGAAGTCTGGGTTTTCATAGTCGATGTCTAAGACGTAACCCTCTATAAGGTGTGCTGCGAAGTCTTCGACTGTGTTAAACCCACTTTCCATACTATCTGCTATCAAACCCATTACTATGTCACTTTCGAGTTCTATTGTCATCTTTAATAACATAACCTTCGGCTCCCTATTTTATAAAGTTGGTGATGGCTGGTAAAGCTACTGTCGTTATCAAGTCGATGTAGTTGTCGTAAGTGCTATCGTTATTTAGGATGACCTTATTTATGAACTTCGCACCGTTAGCCGCTAAATGGATGTCTGACTCTAGTTCCGTACCACGACCGGTTATTACGATGTTAAGTATGTCTTCTTGAGGAAACCGGTTCAAGACCAAGGCAGCTTCTTCGGGTGCTCTAAGGTCTGACAACACGAAAGCTTTTAGACCTTGCCAAGATGCTTCAACAGCACCTAACGCTAAACCATGTGGGTGAATGGACTTCCAAACTTTGAAGGCGTTTACCATCACGTCTAGATAGGTGTAAGCCATTGTGATGCCGGTTACGATATCTACAACGTGGTTGTTACGCGCTTCACTATCTAGGAAACCAACTGGCAATGACATGAAGGTTTCAAAGGCACGCTTCATTGGCGCTGCGAACTTGACGATAGGTAAACCGGTTAGGTCGGCTAAGGTGTCTTTACCACTGCGAGATAAACCGCTAACGATAATAACCTTGGCTGCATTTTCTAGGGGTTTCAATAACATATTTTTAGGCTCTTAAGAATGTAGAAGGGTTAACGTTGTAAGTAACAAGACTAGGTAAGACGCAAGAAGGACACTGTAGGCTATCATATTCATTCCAAACTAAGGTGCTATATCGAAGTAGACTTTCTGACCATGTAACTAACTCTGAAGGTTTTTTAGGTGTACCTTGAAACTTTCTAGGCGGTGTGGCTGTCTGTAACATCTTTTCTTTCTCTCTCTCTTTCTTCCTTTATTCTAACATACTTTCAACCGTTTACCAAAAAGACATAAAAGTACATAACATTCTTTTTCTTAGTACTAGTGTACCATTCTAGGATGACCGGGAGAGGGTCTGTTTTCTCCCGGTGGTACGTTCTTACCTTCTTAAAATGGCACTTCTATCTCAGATGGGTTTAATGTATAACCATACGGTAATATAGCATCTTGGCTGGGTGTTATAGCTTCCGCATTGTCATCGCCATTCTCGGCTGGGTCAGGTGAAGACACTTTACGCCATACATGGTCAACATCTACTCCGGAAAACCATGCGCATGCTTGAGGTATGCCATCTAAACCAAAGGCTTCAATGTAAATAGCCCTGGTGTAAAGGTGTGCAAGCTGTAAGGCGTAGGCTGCACCACTAACATCACTATCTGGCACTAAGTAACGTACTTCGTCATGAATAGGCATTAGAAGCTTGGCTTTCACATTCAGCTTCTTGAAGAAGTAGTTGCAAAGTGTTAATAGGATGTCTCTCATGTCAACACCACTAGACTGAATACACCAGTTTATCTTTGTTGTCATGAAGTCTTTGCCGGATGTTGAAAGGGATAGCGATAACGCTGCACCTAAGACAGGTGTTCTAGGTACTGCATCTGACACTAAACGTTCCATATAGTTGAAGCTATCAGAACCTAAACCGTCTACCCACTTACCATTCCTCTTAACACCTTTCACCATTCTGATAAGGTAGTTAGTCTTTTCTTGCACTTCACTATCGGTAAAGGCTGCATTCGACTTTCTGATGTATGAAAAGACGCCCTTAGCTCCTAAACCATATAGCATACCGTAAAAGATATTCTTAGCTAAGGTACGACCTATTCCGGCTAAGGTGGCTATAACACTGTGAACATCTGTCTTCTGACTCTTGATGCCAACTAACATCGTTAAGCCAAAGGAAGAGGAACCGCAATAACCCATCAATGTGTCAGAGAATAGTGAAGCTATCCATGCCTCTTGTCCGTCGATATCAGCACCAACTATCTTGTAACCTTTAGGTGCTTCTATCATTGTCTTTAGTTCAGTCCCAATGCGACCTTTCTTTGCATTAGGGGCACACTGCCAAGTACTGTCAGCCGCTCTTCTAGAGATAGTACCGGTTGTAACGATAGCTGGTACACAGACTGGGAAACCTTCTGGGCTTTCTGTCCTGATAGCTGCAACACGACTTCTCAAACCTGTCCAGTTTACACAGGTTATGACCTTGGCAACTGTCTCACGTAGTAAAGGGTTAGTACTATCAAGGATGCCTGCATCAAACCAACCTGCCTTTGCTAGCTTCTCTGAGAATAAAAAGGATAGAGCCTTATCCGCGTCTTCAAAGTTGTCTAAGAAGGCTTCAGTCGTTCTCCAACCTTCACATGGCTTACCACTTTCTGTCTTTAAGGTAGGGTGTTTCTCCCAGTACAATGGTAAACCCTTATAGGTCATTCTAAGTACTGCGACGGCTATCCTAGATGCCATTGTGACATCTTCTGTCTTGATAGTTCTAAGCCATTTAGGTTGCCCTTTAGTCTTACCTGATAAACCTCTAGTCCAGTCTAGCCATTGTAAATGTTGAGGTATGTCTTCGTCAGCTATGAAGCCATATTCCGCTTTAAATGCCTCATAAGCTAACCTAATGTCCTCAAGCACAGAAGCCATTGTTTCGTTATATACGGTTTCAGCTCTGTTATAGTACTCTGGAAACCTTTTAGTGGATAAAGGTAGCCAACACTGTCCTAACAGCATCTGACCACTGAAGGAAGTCTTAGACGGTTGCGCCATCTTTAACTCCGGATAGACATGTGTGAACACTTCATGAGTTGCCATTATGTCTTCTAGACAGTAAGGCAGTACTTGAGGCATGTAAACCCACATCTGCTTTGGAGTCATCGTTATGATGTTGTCACGGGTTGTCTTTAGAAGGGTCTTTTTGGTGTAGAAGTTATAAACGGCTGCCAACCCTTTAGATGCTGTTTCTTCACTCCATGCCGAATAGTAGTCCGACTTGTAAGCTCCTATTTGTTGGTTAGACATGCCTCGGACGGCTATGAATGCACCCATTGTGTCGAAATAGTAGTTAGAGTCATCCGCGCGATAAGACTCGCTGAAATAGCTTCTATCGTAAGGTACGTTATGACCCACTATGACTTGGTTTTGTCCTATGCTGACACTTGTTACCAGGTCTGAATGTGAAGCCCATTGCCATACATACCAACCTTTGTCAAGTACATAGCAAACACAAGTGGTTGGATACCAGTGTACACCATTTTTAACAGTCTCAAAGTCGGCTACCATTGTCGAGCCATCGGCAGGTCTTTGACAGTGTTGCCAAGTCTTGCCAGTCCAACGCATCCAACCGCTTTGGTTACAGGGTATGCCTTGAGGAGGCTTCACAAGTGTTATAGCAGATAACCTGTCTAAACGTGCCATATAGTCGTCTGCGATGGCTGACGCGTCTTCTAGAAGGTCAGCCGCTAAACCACAAAAAGATGGTAAAGGAAGTTCAACATTGGCACTAACGTCTGTTGCGTCTTGTAAGCCGGATAGCTTCCAGTTTGCTTGCATCTCCCGAACTTCCCGATCGGAGGGAAGGTTAGGAACACGTCCGAGGACTTGAAGGTGCAGTTGGTCGGATAATAACTTTACTTTGGTCATAATGGTTGTACTCTACTTGGTGAACGTCTGTTGTATTTAGGTAGCCGCAGATAGCATCGCTGTATCTCGCTGACTTACTTATAGCATTTCTGATGGCGGCTGTCAAGGGTCTTTTTCGTAACCATCCGAATGTCTTAATAGAGTGTAACACAGCCACCTTTGTCATCACCCTAACCTTAGTCCCTTGTAAGATGGCATAGATGGGACAAACTCCGGTGTTAAACCAACCTACTGGTAGCCATCTTTCATCATCTGTCCTTAGGTCATTCACCCCTGTTGGGTTTTCTTGCTGATATAGTTCAAAACCGATATTCTTATACTTACAACCACTTTCCTGTCTTTTAATACTAAGTGGATATATTCCGGGAGTGACACCTATCTCTTCAAACTGGTTTCCAACTGTTATCCAGCAGTCGATGTCCTGCATGATGTTTTCGTACTTTGAACTATCTTCCGTATGGATGCCTAGTTCTTCTAAGAGGGTTCTGACCGTTCTTTCGCCAGCTAAACCCATTCCGAGTGATGTTCCGTAATAAGACATGATGTTAAATGTTAAAGAATGTTTGACATTGAGGAGGCTGTTCTTTGGGTTCTCTTTCATTATACACGATAACGGCGGTTACGAATGTTAAGAAAGATAAACCTATCATAAGACCGTAAACTACGGTAATGGTTGTAAAGTCGGAATGTTTCATTCTTGTGTTAAACCTGTCATATCTATTTCACCTTTCCATTTAGCACCGCAAGCTTCTTTAACTACGGCACTTACCGTCGAGTTACCACCTCTTGGGTCAAGACGGAATGGCGCTTCTTTTAGCGTGTAAAACGTCATCTTAGAGTAGTACTCGCAGGTTGCAGTAGCTGGAACACCTAAGGTTTCGATGTTTACAGACTCGACGGTTTCCGCTGGCTCTACAACTACCAAACGACCATTCACTGTTTCATATTCGGGTATGACTTCCATACCTGTTTCGCCAGGTAACGCAGGTCGGTCAAGACCTTGGACGTCATTTAGTTTAGGGTCGGCGTAAACCTTAAGCCCTTGTACCATTCTGTAAGGCGGTGTGACTTCGGTTACGACTGGTGCTTTACTTTCTGGAAGTATAGCGTTCATTACATTGATAAGGTTGTTACAGCCGGTCAGAGTGATGTTAGTTAGGACTACGGTTGCAACTATGTTTTTTACTACGGTTAAGAGTTTCATAATATCCTTTGGTGTTTCTTTCGGTGTTCTTTTATCTTAGCGCGGGCTTGGTGGTTTGTCAAGCCCTTTTTCAAACTAGTCTATGTTGGTTGACAGTAACACTTCTTTTAGAGGTGAAGGTACTACGGCTCGTACTAGTACTTTAAAGTCCTCTATACTGATGTAAGCACTTGAACTTTCTTTACCGGGTAGAACTGCGTAAAGGAAAGAATGGATATCAGTGCGATAGACTATCCGCATT
>Ga0222649_1000446_pt1 | contig 13871 bp, 18 predicted proteins | sample AntAcemetagen337_FD_179865 | JGI IMG/M metagenome (GOLD analysis project Ga0222649, IMG submission 179865) | Saline water microbial communities from Ace Lake, Antarctica - #337 | ecosystem: Environmental > Aquatic > Non-marine Saline and Alkaline > Saline | place: Antarctica: Ace Lake... | reverse complement strand
AAGTCCTATGAAGGTCGGCACGATGTGCCAACTCCTCTTGGGAAATATCAAGAAGCCGTCTGTATTTTCTGACGTTTTCTCCGAATAAATTTAGTATGTCGTGTTTAGAAATCATTGCTAACTAAAGTCTGCACAAAGCTAACTTTAGTGTACAGAATGTACCACAGACTATAATTAGCATTTTATGTTAGCAATGTCTTGTCGAAATGTGTTTTTGTCGCTCATTTATTCGGAGTTGTGTCGTCCGCTACGCTTGCATGTAACACATATATTGTCGCAATTCACTAAATTGAACTTGCGTAAATATCTCTAATATTAAATATATACGCAACTAACCTAATAAACTTACGTATAACTCCAATATTAGAGATATCGTTTTTTTTAGATTAAACTATTTATTATTATGGAGAAAAAAAATAATTTACGAGAATTCATTCACACTAAAATTAGAGAATATTTGAATGAAGCAAATATTGACCAAGATGGTAATTTACAAGATTTATCACAATCAGATATTAATGAAATTTTAAAAGGTTATATTGAATGTGCTTTATGGACTGAACAAGAAAGATTAGAAGATGATGCTACTATGGATATTGATGATGAGGATATGGATGAAGTTGAAAAAATAATACAATTGAAAGGTAAGTTTGATAAAAAATCATTTACATCTTTTGTATCAGAAGATATTGATATTGATAGTAAGATTGATGCTTATAATGATATAAAATATTTTATAAAAAATGCTGGGGATAATGCTATTAGAGAAGCAATAAATGAAAATGGATTATTTAAATTAGGTATGGATATTTGGTTTACAAGAAATCATCATGGTTCAGGATTTTTTGACCATAATTACGAACATGAAGATTTACTAATAAATGTGGGGGAAAAACTAAAATTCAAAGATTTATATGTTGGTGATGATGGTAAATTATATTTTACGTAGGATTTTTGTAAAAGTTTTAAATTAACATATTTATATATAAAATAAAACAATGGAATTGAGAAAATTTATTTTCTTTTTTGAGTAATGACAAAATATTATTATTAAAATATGACAATAGATTTAAGATACGGAGATACAATAGAACAAATAAAATCATATGAAAAATGTAGTTATTATTAGTTTTAACAAAATAGAAGAAAATAATACAATAGAAATTGTGAAGAGATTACCAAGTAATAAAGAATTTGCTTGTAATCCTCCAAAACCTTTTCCAGATAAAATTTTCAAAGAGATTTGGGGTATTTTAGATGGTAAAATAGAACTTATTGAAACAATAAATATAGATAATAAAGAATTTATAATTAATGATGACCATTTAATAAATAAAATTTTATGAAATTAGAAATAAAAGAGTTTTTTAGTAAAGTAGAGGGATATATTGAAAATGATAAATGTCATTTATTTTTCACAACTACTAAAGATAGTTATGATTTTACTATTATTAAAACTGATAGTGATTACATGGATTATTTCTGTGAGCAATTAAATATTTCAAAAAAGAAATATTCTAAAAAACCTTTTTACTATGAGAATGGTTATAATAATATTGAAAATTACATAAATTATGCATTATTATTTGGTAGCATTGGATTAATTATTAAAGTTCCATTATTTAAAAAATGGAATAGTGAAGGTAAAAATTTACTAAAAGTTTATGGATTTCATTTATTTTTAAAAGATGATAAATTGGTTATAAACCAAACATCAGCAGAAGAGTTAGTAGAAGCATATTCTTTGGATTATAAAACTAGAGAAAAAATAAACCCACCAAAAGATTATATATATTGTGGTGGAGATAATGATGATGTTATATGTGGATTTGATTTAGATTAATTCCACATATAACTTATATCACTTTGATATTTCTTAACATTATTATTGCAATGCCTAGTAATTGTATCAAATGTTTTACCAGTAGATTTAACAGCTTCTCCTATTGAGTTAAATCTATTAATTACTTCATTTGTTATTCTATTAAACTCTATAACCTTTTTCCCATATTTTTCTATTTTAATATTTTTCATATTAGTTAAATCTCTTTTCTTCCCAAACCAATAAGCGTTTTCTCCTTTACTTATTTTAGATAAGTTTTCTTTTTCCTCAACTGTTTTAAGTTTACTATATTTCTTAGCTTCTTCAGAACCGCTTTTGGATATTCTATTACTAACCCATATATCACTTTGTTTAATGCCTTTATGTGATAAAGACATTCTTTCTTTTGTGATATCTGATGTTATAGAATTTGTACCACCTAAAGAAATATTATATCCATTTTCTTTGTTAGTAGAATTAAAATAATTTATCCAATAAATCTCTTTATAGTTTAACTCTAACAAGTTCATACAAGTATCTATAATCTGATAATTAAAGTTATGAAAACCATGTTTTTTAATACTATTTCTAATATACTCATTACAACTTTTATGTGCAGAACTATATTCAGACATTCTAGTTTCTAAATCTCTAGTTGTTTGACCAATATAAACTTTATTATTTATATTATTTGTTATTTTATATATGATACCATAATATTCGTTATCTAAACTTTTAGTTGGATAAGGTTTAATAACATTACTAACCTCTTTTATATATCTTTTTTTATTTTTACCTATAAAATAAATATATCTTTTTTTCCTATATTGTTTTGCGAAGATAGCATCTGGATATAACGCTAATATATCTTCTTTTTTTATTGAACCTACTTTTCTTTTAATACTTCTTGAACCATAAAGTTTATTGTTAATAATAACACCAAACCTAGTCTTTGTTTTAGTGTTTATAGTATCCAGGAAGCACCAATTAAGTGATTGGTATATTACACCTATTTCACCAGCCATTGGGTCTACAGTGGCTGTAATTGCTCTATATTTGGTATTATCTAATAAGTATTTATATATCTTTGAAATAAAATATGAGGCAGTGTTTTTAGGTGTCCACCATAGACATACACCTCTTGATAATAATAATAGTTCATCTTTAAATGAATATTTATCCCAAGCAGTTGTATTACTACTATATTCTTCACTAAAAATTAAAACACCTCCTAAATACTCTTTATTATTAATTTGAAAGAATATACCGAAATAATATTTAGAGAAAGGCGGTATAGATTTTAACCATTCATATTCTAATATTATTTTACTTGCATCATTTCTACTTATTTGTTTAATAAGTGTATTCTTTAATGATACATCATTAATATTAAAATCTAATGAATCTTTTTCTTCATTTTCTTTTTTAACTCTTATTTTATATTGATGTGATTCCATTATTAAAAATTTAATTCATATTTAAATAATCCACAATCCCAAATTCTATCGAATCCTAATTCTAACATCATTTCACTTTCTGTTTTATTAATATCATAAACTTCTGGAAATTTCTTTTTTATCTTATTTTTTCCAAATTGAAACTTATGATATCTTATATGGTCATGTGATTTAACATTATAATACCTATATTCTGGACTAGAAGTGTTAGTTAATTTAAATCCTAATGTAGTATATAAATTTTTGTTTGCATCTAAAGTCCATCTTCTATCTGCAAAACTTAAAATACTAATAGGTTTATAATTTAAAATGAAATAGTTTAATAGTTTTGAAGCTATACCAACAACATGATAATTAATATCGGTAGCAAACCTTTTTAATTCATAAACATTAACATTTTTATTACCTCCATTCATACCTCTTTTATTATCAAAGGTAATTAATGATATTAGTTTATCATTATAATATGCACCTAAATAAATGTTAGATTTATCATTTCCTTGTATATGATTTTTATCTAAAAAAACTTGTTTTTCAATTGAACTCTCAATCGGTTTTATTACACATTTTCTAGCATATATCTTTTCTTTATTTTTTCTAATATTGAATATACTTTCTAACTTGGAAAAAACTATTTCTTTTTTATATAGAAATTCATCTTCAAATATATGTATTAATTTATAACCTTTATCATTCATTAATCTTGTTTTATTTAGATGATAATTTTTATCTTTTTTACCACCAAATTCTGTATGAAAGAAATTACCATTATATTCAATACCAATATTCTTATCAATAGAAAAAATATCAATTTCAAACCCTTTAATAGTATTCTTAGAATTATTCTTATGTATGATATTATTTTTATTTAAAAAATCACTTATTTTAATTTCAGCTTTACTTTGTGATATTCTTTCATGGTTTGCCAACCCTTTACTATAAGATAATCTTAATTTTTCTTTAGAATTTTCAGAAACGTTATTCACTATAAAATTAAATTTCTGATTATATTGACTAATTGTTAAGCCATGAGTATTAACGTGTGTAAAATTTATTTGTTTTAGTTTTTTTCCACAAACTTTACATATTACATAATCTTTATTTTCTACTTTAAAACTTTCTTCTCTTACTTTTTTAAGATTATCTTTTGGGAATAGATATATTTCATTAGGGTAGTTAATTAAATGTTCTTTAATTGATATATTATGTGTTTTAATATGTTTACTATAATGTCCAGATTTATTATCTACATCTATTGTTTCAAAATTATTACAATATTTACATTTTAAAGTTTCCTTAATCTCTTCATTTATTTCTTTGAAATCAAAATATTGCTCATGCCAATAAACATTGTTTTTATTAAAGTAATCTTTTCTTAAAAAATTAGATGGTATAGTTACCTCTGGTCTATATTTTTTTATATGTGTAGTAAGTAAACCACCTCTATTAATAAAATCTGTAAATTCTATGTTTGTTATGGGGCAAATAGCTAAGTATTTTTTACCATCTTCTATTTTTTTAACAATAGTTATATCTTCTATATTTTTAAATCTATAGATATTATTACTTTTTAAAAAATCGGTTATTTTTTTAGTTGATAGGTTAAAAGTTTTTGCAATATATCTAATCTGATACTTTTCATTATATAATTTTATAATGGAGTTTTTTATTTCATCAGTAAGTATTATTAGTTTTTGCATTTTTTAATAAAAAACTAAATTAAATAAAAAAAGGTTGAATAACAAGTATCCAACCTTTTTTTATTAATCTAAAACTTTCAAATTAGTTTATGAAAGCAGTTGGGAATCTTTTAAGACCATCAACTATTACTTTACCGTAGAATCTGTTGTTTATCATCTTCTTAGCATAGCGTGTATAGATTCCAAGTACAGTTTTGAAATCGGCTGTGTTAGTCAATTTTGGGAACAACATAAGTGGTACGTATGGTGCATAGATATAGCCGGCATGGAAGATACTATCTCCTTTATGTCCAACTAGTATCGTATCAGCAGGTGCATAAGTATCTACATAAACTTGTAGTCTATTTTGCAACGCACCAATTTTTTCAATACCTAAAGAATATTTAGTTTCTTCTGGGTCAGCATTAGTTGCGTGGAAATACTCCAAGTCATTCAATACAGCACCAATTTCAGGAGAAACAACCATCCAGTTAGCAGCACCTCTAAGTGTTGATTTTTGGATTTGTGCAGATATTTGATTAACTACAGTTATTAACTCTTGGTTGTAATCTTTTCTTGTAAGAGCGATACCACCACCTAACACACGTTTATCATAACCTTTATAATCCCATCTAGCAGACCATGCAGCACCACGTCTTAAATCACGCAATATTTCTCTATCAATTTCCAAAGAAACTGTTTCAGAAAGCATTGTAGTCAATTCAGATTCAACATCTATGCTATGGAAAGCAGAAATATCTTGTTGAACTTGTGGAGTGTAAGTAGCTCTCAACATTCTAGCACCACCAACGTCAACTGTAACGAAGTCAAAGTCGAATGAAATTTCAGCAATTTCAGCATCTTCTTCTAAATCACTATAATTAGTGTAAGCGTAAGAGAATGTAATTGCAGATGATGCAGTGTAAGCAGATAAACCTTTAGAATAGAATCCACCAGCATCTGAAGTTTGCAAATCAAGCTCCAAGTTAAATTTACCAGTTGAATCAACTAATGGCTTACCATATTTTTGTGCCATTGTAGTGAAATTGATAGGCGTTCCAGCAGGGATTACATTTGTAGGGTCAAGTGGGTTAACCAAATCAACACTAGCAGTAATTTTAGTTGAAGAAAGGAATTCTTCAGTATCTGCATTGATACCAGCAGGTCCAACCAATTTATTTCTATTATTAATAGAGAAACCAGAAATAGAACCAGCAACGAATTGAGTTGTACCCAATGTGATTGCACCAACATTTACTTGACCAGTTACTACAGTAGCTTTACCTTTACTTCTATCAAACAATGCACTACCTTCATCACCATAAGTAGATGCGTAGAAAGAATCATACAATGAAGTTGTAGAATATTGAGTTAAAGCAGAAGGAGCTTGTGTAGCAGCATTGCTATAAACACCATCCATTGTGTAATGAGAACCATCAGCTTTTCTAAGAGAAATCTTAGGGTTCATAAAGTAAAGACGACCAACAGGTTGATTCATTGCTTGTACCGATACGATTTCATTAGCAAGTAATTTAGAGTAAATACGTCTAATTACTGGGAATGCAACTGTTTCAAAAGCACCACTTGAATCAGAAGTAGTAGACTCGTTAATCATAAAACTTGCTTGATTTTCAAAAAGTTGTGCAATATTTTCTTTCATTACACCTTTAAGTCCATCTAACAAGCCAAACTTTTCCCATCTTTGAGTGGTAAGTTCTCTTTGTTCTCTGATTTGTTTCATGCCGATATTACCGACTTCACCAGATTTTAAAATTCCGAATTGTGACATTTTTTTTGTTTTTTTGGTTTAAAATTATTTTGCCCTAGTATCTTCAAAAATGAGTTTTTTCATTTTATCGAGTGCAGGATTGTTAAATACAGATTGTTCAGTTAATTTTGAAGCACCTGAATATTTAACATTAGAAATTTTGTTCTCAATTTCATTAAGAGTACTAATTCTATCATTTTTTGAAAATGATTCATTAAGTGTTGAATAAATTTTATCAGCTTGTTCTCTTGAAGTTATTTTATCAAAAGATTTAACCACATCAATTTTCTCATCTTCACTCAATGTATGTTCTAACATAAGTTTGTTAGCACATGCTGTTTTTTTAGCAATAACCATTGCTTCATATAATTTAGAACCATATGTTTTCAATTTATCTTCATATGTTCCATTAACCTCTTTAAGTGTTTTTACACTTTCTTTTAAGGTAATATTTTCTTTAATTAGTTGATTTGCTTTTTTACTTAAAATTGCAAACTTTTTATTAATTGCTTTTGCTTGTTCATTTAGTTCGTGTTCTTTTTTTCCATAAGATGTATCAGAATCACCAGTTCTTTTAGCATTATAAAGTGATACACTACCACTAATACCTTCTTCCAATTCTTCTTCTGGGATATCTTGTGTAGATAATATTCTATCAACTTCATTATCATCTAAAGATTCAATTGCTTCCATTAATTCATCATCAAATTCAATTTCAGATTCATCTTCTTTAAGTGCTATAGTACCTTCTGTTTCATCTTCCATAGAAGATTCTTCAATTGAATTATCATCATCCTCTTCAGTAGAACAAAGTTCATTTTCTATTTCAGATAAACTTTGCAATGCTTCATCAATATCCATTTCTTGATTTTCATTTTCATCTGGTTCAGTGAGTTTTGCTAATGCAGAATTTACATCATCTTCATATAGTTCTTTAGCTTTAGCCATTTCACTTTTAACATTATCATTCATACAATCTTTATTTTGGTTTAAGTTATCGTCTTTTATTTCAATTTCATCATCTTCTGAAAGAGCATTAATCTCATTCATTATAGTATCTATATCATCTTCTTCACTAATATCTTTTACTTCAGCATTTTGGTTATCACCTAAATCTATAGTAATTTCAATATCCCCACTATCGCTATCTTTTTTTGATGTATTATCAAGTTCTTTATCTAAATAGTCATCAAAGTAATCATTTGTTGTAGTAGAAACTTCTTTAGGTGATTCACTTTCTATTTCTTCTTTAGGTGTTTCATCCTCTAACTCTTCAGATTCTACTTCTTCACCAAAAAGTCTTTCTTCAAAAAGTTTTTTAGTTTTATCTTCAATAGACTTACTATGTTTTTCAAAGAATTCTTGTTTAGCAAGTTTTGTCATCTCTTCTTTGATGTTTTTTAAATCTATAATAGTTTCTGAAATTGAACTCATTTGTATTTTTTTTATTAAATAGTATTTTTTTTATTAAATATTTTTATTTATCTAAATTTTCCTCTATATTAGTATCTTTTATTTCTTCAAAATAAAATAATTTAAAAACTTCATCTAATATATATGCAGTTACACCTATTAAAGCCATACCATTTATATTATTAGAAAACCATGAAAAACATCCTAAAGTAGCTGCTAAACCTTTTGAGAACCCTTGTAACTTCACTATTTCTGGTTGTATCTCACAGAAATAATTAGAAAGTTTAAAACTTATCTTATATTTTTTACGCTTACTCATTACATATTTTATAATTAAATAGTAAAAAAAACTTTAAAAAGTTTGTTTTTTATTAAATAATGTTATAAGATTATATTGAATACCTAACCCAATATAAGGACTCATTTGTACTTGATTTCCAAAAGATAGACCATAACCAACTTGGACACCAACGCTAAGTATTGGTTTTTTTCTTGTATAATATTTTTCTTCTAATATCGCACCTTTAATATCTAATACTTCTACATTTTTATTTAATGGTGTTACAAATATTCTTCTTGTACCATCTTTTTCTTTTATAATACCAGTTGTGAATGAAAGTTTTATTAACCTTTTTGTTAGAAATGTAGAATCAGGTATGATAATATATTTATTTATATTATCGCTTAAAAAATTAACTTTAAATTTTGTATAACCATAAAATTCTGAATTATCATCTACAAAAGACCAATTTAACTGATGTTTATTATTAAGAAGATTAATATATGTGTTAAGAACTTTTATTTTATTTGTATCTATATATACTGTATTTATTTTAGTAATATATTCAACATTACCTTTTTTTATTTTTTTTAATTCTAAATAAAGTTCATTATTTAAATTTTCTAAATTTTTACTATTAGTTTCAAATAATGATATTCTATATTCTTTTTCATTATTTTTATTTTTAAGAACTTCTAATGTATCTGTTAAAGCTTTTTGATTTTGTCTATCTAAATTACTTTCACCACATTTTTTAGTTAATAATGATATGATTAGTATTATTATAATAATATATATTAAATCTCTATATTTTAATAAAATATCTTTCATGATTAAATTAATGAATCGTTATTAACTAATTTTTTTAACAGTTTACTTTTATCTTCTTTATCTAATTCATCTACATTTAAATCTTTAACCAATTTTACAATAAATTTTATTTTAAAATCATCATCTTTTTTGTTAATATTTTGAACAAGTAAATCAACTAACTTTAAATATTTTTCATCAAATTCTGTATCATCATTAACAAATTCGGATACATTTTTATTTGATATTAATTGCTCGAAAAAATAACCAAACCTATTATATTTACTTGAATGGTCACCAACCTGCATAGCATTAAAATCTGTTGTATTATTAGATTTAATTTGATTATTACTGCTAACATCAATATCATCACCTGTATTATATGAATTAGTATCAGGGTCTATTAAAAATTCATTAATAAAATCCTTTTTTAAAAAAGTTTTGCTCATAAATATTTTTTATATAAATAGTTAAATCTATTTATATAAAAAATATGGCTAAAAAGAAATCAAAACCTACATCACCATATGGTATTTATAATTCAGAGGATTTTAATTACCAACAAATGATGACACAAACATACTTTAACACGTATGTTAATTGGAAGATTATGCTCTATAGAATTAATACTATTAAAAGTGTTAAAAATAGTATATATGGTGAGTCTAAACCAAGTGATAAAGAATTTTTAACACCAATCGAAATAACTATTATACCAACAATAGGTGAAGTTCAAATGGAATATAAAGCTAAAGATGGTATCAATAATCAAAAAATAAATGACTTCACTTTTGGTGTATATAAAGAAGAACTAACCAATAAAAATTTAACAATTAAAAATGGGGATTATGTTGTATATAATGATGGGGAAACTAATAGGGTATATGAAATTATTACCGTTTCAGAATTGGATACAAACAATTCAGCATATGGTTTTAAACCATTTTATAAGAATATAAAATGTAAGTTGGTTCTTGGAGATACTACATTTTTAATAGATTAATTAAACTTTTAAAATTTTAACTATTTATAAACAAAAACAAGAACATGGAAGATAAAGAATTAAATAACCTAGAAGTTTTTTTGAAAAAGAAAAAAAAGGTAAAAAAAGAGTTTGTAGAAGTTAAAGATGGTCTTTTTGAAAGACATGAAATCATCAATAAAAGACTCTACACACATGATGGTAAACAATTATTGAAAGAAACATTATTTGAAGATTAATTTTTAATATACACTATGGTTAGTAAAGAATATAAAAAGGTGTATAATCGCCTTCTTGAATATGAAATAAAAAATGGTGTTGTTAACGAGCCATTAGAAGATGATGAAATAGAATTAATACCTACATTATCTGAAGAAGACCCTACACCTACAAGTGATGATTCTACTGTTGATGATAATATTAAAGTTGATACTAATGATGATAAACTTGATATTGTAACTAAGTTAGTTAAGTTGGGTAAAGAAAATATTGATTCTATATTTACATATATAGAAGATATGAAAAATGAATTGAATAATATTAATATGAAAGTTAATGATATAGATTCATTGAAAAGCGATAATGTTAAACTATTTGACCAGGTTAGGATATTAACTCCACCAACACCTTTAGAAACATTAGATAAAATGGTGAAAATTTCTGGTGGTGTTTCTGTTGATGATTATTGGAAAGATTACGCAGAAAAACGAGGGTTAGAAAAAACAGGTACACTACCATATTATCAAAATGGTATAGAAAAAGATATTAGTGATATACCTAAACCCAGTAAAATGTATAATGATAGAGAAATAAAAGATTCCTTTAATATTTAAAGGAATCTTTTATTTTTTAGATAATAACAAAATTTTTTAATATATTTGTTAAATATGCAAAGAACTTTACTTATTGATGGCACGTTATTGTTAAAACGTTCTTATCACGTAGCTAACAACTCATTTAATTCTAAGGGTAAAAATATAGGTGGACTATATGGCTTTATGATAACGCTTAGAATGTTGATTAAAAATTATAACATTGATAAATGTGTTGTATCTTTTGATTCAGTTAATAGTGGAAAATTGAGATATAATATTTATAATGATTATAAACTTAATAGAGAAAATAAACAATATCATAGTGGTGGTATTCAGTTAACAGAAAAACAAGCATACAGAGAAGAGATGGAAAAAACTCTTTTATGGCAAAAAATGCGGATTAACCAATATTTAGAAGATTTACATATTAGACAATTAAATTTAGATATTGTTGAAACAGATGACGTGTTAGCTTATTACTGTAAAAAATATCATGAAACAGAATACATACTTATTTTTACCAATGATAGAGATTTTTGTCAATTAGTAGCATATGATAATGTTAATATTTATATGTCTAACATGAAAACAGTGATTAATAAAGATAACTATTTTATGCACTTTAACCATGATTATAGAAATTCAAAACTTTTAAAAATTATATGTGGAGATTCATCTGATAATATCAAAGGAATTAAATTAGTAACACCTGATACTTTATTAAAATTCTTTCCAAGATTAGATAGAGAAGAATATTCTTTGGATAGAATAAATGAAGAAACTAAAGTGTTAAATCAAGAAAGAGTTAAATTAAAAAAGAAGCCACTACAATCTTTATATAACTTAGAAAATAAAATATTTAAAAGTGAAGATGGTTCATTTGAATTAAATGAAAAATTAGTTGATTTAGGTAATCCTATTCTTAATAGAGAATCAATTTGTGAAATTGAAGCAACATCTGAATATCCTATGGATTTGTCAAATAGAAATTCTAAAAATTTAATGAGGATGATGGCTGAAGATGAATTTTTATCTATGCACAATTTTAATTTTATAGATTTTGTTACGCCATTTTATAATATAATAATAAAAGAGAAACAATTTTCAAAAAAATCGTAATATACTTGATAGTATCACATATTTTTACTATATTTAAAAATTATTAATAACTAACTTTTTAGAACATTGGAAAATAATAACCAAAACAATAATTTCAAATTTGGTATTTTTTATAAAGACCGAATTATATCCCAATCTATATTTAATGCTGATATATATAATCACATATGTAGATATACTGTAAATATTAAAGATTGGGCAAATCTTATTAAACATGAATTTCAAGAAGTTTTATCTAAAAGAGATAAAGATTTAAATACTACTTTAAATGGGTATAATATTCTTCTATCTAAAGAACAAAGCTTCTTTGGTGAAATGGATGGAAAAGATATATATACACAAGAAATAAATGGTGTTGAAGATGGATTTAAATATAAACTCCAAATTAATGATAGTATTATTATTGAAAGAGTTTTCCCTGTTAAAAAGTTTAACTATAAATCAATATATTCTTCAGAATTAGTTAACCTAATGTCTGATTGGGTTGAACGAATTGAAGAAAGAATTAAACTTCTTGATGAACAACAAATGTGGGAAGAAGAAACTATTCTAACTTATACAAAATTAAGTAGAGAAGATATTAGAAAACTATCTAAAGAAGAAAAAGAAACACATCTTAAACGAATTAGTAAATATTAATTCATGCAAGAAATATTAGAATTAATAAAAAGGCTTGAAGAAAAAGAGGTGGAAATAAACTTTGCCTTGAAATCTTTTCAGATGGTAGCGGAAATGCTGATGGATATGAACCATTTGGTTATAAATTAACTGAACTGGAAGCAAAAGAGTTTTGTGATTCAAAAGGATATTGGACAAATAATGATTGTTGGTCAATTGCATTTCATCCAAATAAACAAATGGTTAAATATCGGTATAAAGAAATCCAATATTGTGTATAACATAGATATTGTTAGCAAACGTATTTTATTAATTATCATAAATTTAAATGCAATGGAAGTAAAAATTAAAGACAGGAAAGAAGAAGTTGAATTTTTGAGAATGGCTTGTAATATGGGAGAAATCGGAATTGGGTATCAACATGCAGATTTAATTATTAGATTGCAAGAAAGATTAAAAAAATTGAAAGGTAATTTTTCAATTTCTGATGGAGTTGAAATTCATCAGAAATGGAAAGAAGATTGGCAAAGGTATTTTGAAGAGCAATCAAAAACGCAGGATGCTTCTTAATATGTTTGCTAACATGTTTTATAACGGTTGGGTGTATATGTAGTGTGAGATTTGAAACACTGAACTTGACTTAACCACTAATGTTGATTAGAATGATAAACTTGAATAAACCACTGAACCTCACATTACATACACACCTTGTTATGTGTAGGTGTGGTTAATTAAACTAAAATATAAAATAAGATGAAAGGTATTACAATGACAAAAGAGATTAAACATAAATTTGATGAGCGAATTGATTTTCTAAAAAAAAGATTAGAGAAATTACACCAAAAATTTCCTCAGATAAAAAGAATGCAAAATCAAATAGATATTTTTGATTGGAAAACTGAGAAGTTATGTCATGGAAACGAATTATATTTTATAGAAAGTATATTAGAAGATGCAAAAATTATTGATTAGAACTATGAACGGAGCACTTACACATAACATATATATTGTCGCAAGTATTCAAAATTAGTATAAACAAATAAACATTATGAAGCCACTTCCTTTAATAGATGATGATATAGATATTAATGAAATCTATAAATTAGAA
>Ga0222649_1000445_pt1 | contig 13907 bp, 19 predicted proteins | sample AntAcemetagen337_FD_179865 | JGI IMG/M metagenome (GOLD analysis project Ga0222649, IMG submission 179865) | Saline water microbial communities from Ace Lake, Antarctica - #337 | ecosystem: Environmental > Aquatic > Non-marine Saline and Alkaline > Saline | place: Antarctica: Ace Lake... | reverse complement strand
TGGGCTGTGTATTTTGGTGGCAGACTGGCTTATGTTATTGCTCGACCAAACGAAGTGTTTTACGTTCATATCCATGCTAATACAATGGTAGACGCTAACAAGGGAAAAGCCGTATATGAACGAACGAGTTGACTGGTTAGTGTCTGGAGATGATGGTGAAGAAGGTTTTCATACACGCTTACGAAAAGAATTAGATCGCGAAACACCATGAAATTATTAATTGCAAGTTTATTAGCGGTAGCATCATTTGCATCAAACGCGAATCAACAAATTGAGATTGCTTGTAATGATAGTAATGAAACGCGGTCATGGTTAGTGTCCAGAGGGTATAGTCCCGTAACGTCTAGCAGAACTGCACAATTGTATGATAGTTCTGATGTGACGATTATCAGATACACTAATTCCGTCAACGGACGAGTTATGGTATTGGTATCACAGCCTGGTGACCGATTGTGTATGCTGTACACATATGACACCACTAGTATGTTGGTTGAGGCACATCATTAAGGAATTAAGAATGAACGAACGAATTAAAAAACTTGCTGATAAAATTTGGAGTTTAGACATTGAGCCTAACCCGCATTTTCAATTATGCTTGCAATCGTTTGCCGAATCGATTGTGCAGGAATGTTATGAACATTGTAAAGGGCAAGTGCTGGACAAAGAGGTTGCTGATACAAATGAACTAACATATAATGATGCTGTCAGTGATTGTGCCAATGGTATATTACAACATTTCGGAGTTGAAGAATGATGCCAACATGTTATCAATTGATTGGAGTGCCAGGTGCCGGCAAAAGTACCTGGGTTAATGCTCAAAACTGGGCTATTGAGTGTGACTATATTTCTACTGACAAGTTTGTTGATGCTCAAGCCGAACTAGAAGGCAAGACTTATAATGACGTCTTTAAAGGCGTTATGCCAACTGCTGTGAAAATGATGGCGCAGGAAGTGGTAACTTCCCGTGAAGTAGGCAAGGACATCATCTGGGACCAAACTTCAACTACAGTTAAAAGCCGTAAGAAAAAGTTTAACATGTTGCCCAACTATGAGCATATTGCTGTAGTGTTTAACACTCCGGATTCAACCGAACTAGCACGCAGATTAGGAAACCGTCCAGGTAAGAACATCCCTACTGAAATTGTACAAGATATGATCAACAAGTTTGAAATGCCAACTTTGGCGGAAGGTTTTAAGGAGATTTGGTATGCTGGATGAAAGCGATTTGCCTGTAGCAGAACAGAGCTTGCTGTTCCGGCTACGTAAGCGGGCAGAAATACGTAGGCAGATTCCGGGTAGGTTAGCGGCTGTAGAGGGCAAGCCTGATAAAATTGCCAACTTGTTAGATGAAGCAGCAGACGAAATCGACAAGAGACTTAAAGAAATTGCTGATCTAAAAGACCTAATGCAGTCTAAATAATAGCATAAAATAGGGCTCTTCGGGGCTCTATTTTTTGACTCTAGTTCTGATATCTGTGACATAAATACATAATACAGAACTATCCTAGGAGTTAGAAAATGCCATTACAGATTCGCAGAGGCACCAATGCCGAAAGAGAAGCACTAATACCATCAAATGGCTTGGTAGTCGGTGAACTTCTTTACCTTACAGATTCACAGCAAGTATATATTGGTACTGGCAATTCCGGCGAACATCAAGGTCTCGCCGTAACTGGCTTCACTAATGAAAATGCCGTAGATGCAGCCGGAGCAGCACTAGTTGCCGGCGCTCATACTAACATATCATTCACTTACGGAGCTACGCAAGATAGTGCAGGTAGAATAGATGCCACTGTTGATTTGAGTGATTATACAGGTACTATTACCGCTGATGCATTTAAAGGTTCGGTATTTGGAGACGATACTACATTACTTGTAAACGCCGTAGACGGAACATTTAATCTAGACGGAACAGTTAAGGGTGATATTGTTCCTAACGTGTTTGGCCCAGACCTAGGAAGTAGCGGAGTGCCATTTAACAACGTTTATCTAGAAAATAATTTAGTTATAGGTGATGCAACGGTTACTTCTGTTAGCACAGCTATCAACTTACCAGCCGGATCAACAGTAAACGGCAGTCTTATTACTACAGGCGTTGACCTCGGCGTTGCCGTTAACCTAGCAGTTGGGTCAACTGTAAACGGTATTCTTATTAGTACAGGATTCAATGAAAATGCTATTACTTCTGATGTAACAGGATCAGTGTTTGGTGACGATTCGACCTTACTAGTTGACGGTGTATCTTCAATAATCGTTGGCGATGTTAATAATGCAAGTGTTACAACTAATAGTCTTATATTACCGGGTCCGCTTAGTGGCATACAAATTGTGACAGAAGGTACAGTTGAGGACAATTACTCATTATTTGCAGTGTCGAGCTTTCAAAGTACAGCAGACCCAACCGCAGCAACTTATCAACGCGGAAGAGGAACCGAGGCAGCTCCTGCTATCATTCAAGCAGGGGATTCAATATTCCACAATATATTTCTTGGTGTAACAAATGCTAATGCCGGCCAAGCTGCTGTTATTGAAGTAAATGTAGATCCAAATGGCACAGTTGCGGATAATATCGTACCTGGTCAAATTAATCTAAAAACATTTAATAATGCAGGACTTGAAGTAATTGGTCTGGGATTAAATCGTAACGGAGAAATAACTGTTGCAGACAATGTGTTGTCTGCAGGAGCATCACCGGGCAATGTAAACGACAGTGCAGCAGTAAGTTATCTAAAAATTACAGTAGGTGCTACTACTTACGCTATGCCGTTGTACGCTATTCGTCCTTAATTAGAAAATCTAAATCGTTGTAAAATCTAAAAGTTGCAACGGTACGATGTCCTGAATGCGGGTTAAACACTCCGTGGGGAACATTTATTCTTATCAGTGCAGGCTGACTTAATTCAAACTTATGTACTTCTTTAACTGAGTCATGTAGTAAGCCTCCACAGCCGTGCCACGGATAATATACTTCAGGACTTTTATCAACTCTTTCATAAAAAAATGTTGTGCTGCCTTAACAATTTTCTAAGGGAATGTTTATAGCAAAAGTTGGATCAAATTGGGTATCTAAGTCAGTATAGTAATGCGGATTATCCTGAGAGTCTTGATGTATAAAAATAGCTAATGGGTCTTCATGATCAGTAACAGTAAGATCCTTTGATAGAGTAGTGAAGTATATTAATTGACGCAGATCTAACCCAATGCTTTTAAAATCCCTAACGAGATTAGGCAGGTATTGTTTTACTTCGTCGTCTTGGTGGCACCACCACCACATATCAGGACTATAATTGCCTGAACTGTAATAAAAGCTGATTAAGTCTTTTTGATGCTGTTGCCAGTTGGATATATGTAAGTATTTAGAATATATCATTTGTTATAGTTTTCATGGTTCTCTAAATAAATGTGTAAATCCAGATTGCCTAAACCATTTTTTAATTTCATCTTCTGTTATTAAAAAATCAGTGTTAAGCCATTTAAGCGTAACTTCATTTTCCTTAACAATTTTAAGAAATCTTAAAAAATTGTGATCTATATCTTTTTCTATTTCTTCTTGATGTTCGGTAGCATGATTTAAAAAATATTCTACATTAACTGTTACAGCATCCATTCTTAAATCATAATTATCAAAATATGCATAATTTGGTACGCTTAGATATTTATCAATTGTTTTTAACCCCCTGCCTTGCAAATAAACATATCGGTCGGTGGAATCTGCAAGCAAAATTGGATGCTTATTAACTACAGCTCTCCAAGTTTTTTCAGTTAAAAATTTACTATCATTAGCAGGAGGGTATACGTGGCCTTCAGATATTACGCTTAGATTAGAATTCCAAAAGATATCTGGATCTATCCAATTAGGATCTTTTATAAAATTTTTATCTTTTATAGACCCTTCTGCCCATTGCTTGCCTGTTAATCTACTATACTCTTTAGCATCTTTGTACAAATCGTCAACAGATTGATCACAAAAATTAATAAACTCGTCGTATTCTATATCAGAGTACTTTGTTAAGTGATTCCTGCACCATTGTTTATCTTCGTCAGTCCATGGAGGGAAAAAACTCCACATACTGCTTGATAATAATTTTTTATCATAAAACTTACTTAACAGTCCTATCCTGTTAGGTCTAGATGGAACACCAGTGAGAAATAAAAATTTATTAGCATAAGGGTTCCAAGGTAATGTTTGATCTAATCTATTTTTATAACTTTCCCAAACACAGCCAACACTATAGTCCCAAAATATTATTGTGTAATCTAAATTTCTTTCATCTAATTCTTGTTGATATTGTTCACAAATACCGGCAATGAGATATAATTTTTTCACACCTTTAGACTTAGCATAGCGTTCAACTCTACTTAATAGTGCATAAAAGTCTTCATTGTTTCTATATAAAAATCCTTCGCAGAGCAGTAACCCAAATATTGTATCAATAGGTATTGCTCTGTCGATGTCTTTATAAATTAAGTGTTCTAATGTGCTATATATTTTATGTTGATCTTGCGCATCGTCGTTAGTATACCATAATTCAAAATTTATTAATGGTGCCTTGCTCATTCAATATATCCTGTTATTTGTAAAGTATAACGATCAATGTGTCCAAAATTAGCAGCCATGTGGGGTGTTTTGCCTAACCAAAAAAACCAATCACCAGCTTTCCATTTAGTATGAGAATCATATTCAACCTCTGATATATGCCCAGGTTTCCAGTCTTCTAAAAATACTATTATTCTATATACTTGATCTATAGTGATGTCAGGATTAGTTTTGAGAAAGTAAGCGTACTGGTCCGTGTGGTACGGTAGTATCATTCCGGGCAGCATCTTATGAATTGCAAATAAAGGGTTTTTAGATTTAGAAAACTGCTTCTTAAAATAGTTTTCTTTTTCTAAATCTAAACCTTTATGTATATGTGCAATTATTGATTCGTGTTTATATCTATCATAATCATAAGGATCAACAAATTGGAACCCTGTAAGCGGAGCATAATGTGCTTTGTAGGTTAGTTCTCTATGCCAATTGTCAAACTGGCTTAGGTCTATATTGCCCTGAATCATTTAGTCCACCCATCTTCCCAAATATGAAGACCTTTTTTAGGTACAGCAAAATTTAGATAAGTTTCAATTTTTTCTAAATCATCTATAGTTTTTAAAGAACACAATTCGTTAGCAAAATGTAATTCTACTCCGCAATCTACTGCTAACTGTAGTAGCTCGCTTCTTCTCTGAACATCATCAGTTAAGCTGTACATACTGCACATTACAATACCGTCTGGGCGTTCTTTGATATAATATTCTAATCCAGGTTGCCAATCCATATGTTCATTTTCAAATTCATAACTATTGTAACTAATTTTATTTTTAACACAGTATGGTTCTATAATAGCTCGTTGCATAGGTAGCGGTATATCTTTGCTAAAAATGCTGTTCCATCCTGCATAAGTAATAAATTTTTTATTTGAGTACTCCATGGGCTCAGCAACTTCGTAGTCGCCTGGAAGACGCATAAAGCCACCTGGTAATCTTCGGCCCCATTCCTCGCCTTCAATTAAAATACGCATATCCATGCTAACACGAGTATAACCTTCTTCGTTGTTAACATTACCGTGAATATGTTCTTGAAAGAACAAATGACTTTGGCCTGGATCTAGTGTTATTGGCCAAGCATGTTTTAAACTTTCTTCTTCAAACTTTTCTAGTGTCCATTTTTCTTCTAATACACGCTTAGTAATTTCTTGACTTATATCAAGATCTAACATCCACATAGTATTAGTTTTTTCTGCACGAGTAAACGGTGTCCAAATAGTTCTGCATCCTCGACCATTGCCAACAAATATACCTTGATGAAATGCTAACTTACGTCCAGCTTTTGCTTGCTGTGGTATTACAACACGCAATGTCCCTTGACGTTGAATTAAATATCGTTTACCGTTTATCCGTTGAGGAACTATCTCTGCTGCAAATGCATCAAATCGTTCCATAAAGTCTTTACGACTACATGCATTCTGTACGTGCTGTCCTACCCTAACAATTTCTGCAGGGGTTAGAAACTCGTGTAAAGTTTCTAACTCCTTAATCTGTGGGGCAACTTCTTGAATAATACTTAACGCCCAAGCAGGCCAGTTGTATTTTTCTAAGTTGTAATCTACAGTTTTATTATCCCAATGGACTTGTAATTCATTTAACATTTAAAAATAACTTTCTAAACTTCCTTTACGTTTAACATCCAATGTTTGACAATGAAACCCACCGCTCATTGTACGAGCCTGGCGACATGGAAGGCCAATAGTGTCAATGCCATGCTTTGCTAATACTCGACGCATTTCGTCTTGGTTTTCATCAATAATTACTAGCTCCGGAGAAACACTTAGCATGTTCATGCCAATCCACGGACTACATGGAGGAATCCCGCCTGGGAGATTAGCAGGAACTTGTACCATCATTTCTGGAGTAACCCAAATCTTATCCCAGTCTTTGAAAATTTGTGGATAGTGATCCGGGCTAAGTCTAGCAGTATTAAATGCAACCAATCCTGGTCGAAGAGGAATTACCGTTGAATCAAAGTGTGCGAAAAAATAAAATCCTTCTGCAAGATGTAGATTATAGCCTCGTTTCTCTAAAATACTTTTGAGCCATTTGTATCCCCATAGTGTTCCACTGTTCGAAACTTGATACAGTAAATCTTTACCTAGTCTTACAATGTTTGGTGCTTCAAAAACTATTTCGTGATTCAATGTAGTAGGTATTTTCAAGTTTTCAGTTTGATACAAGCTATCTAATAAAATTGGTGTTGGGCCATTAATCCATTCTACACCTTCTTCGACTTGCTGATATAGATAATCATAATATGCACGAGTTTCGTACTGACGAGCTCTCATAGGGCTCGGAGTTTCGATAATTAAGTTATCTAATGGTAATAGCAAGTCACGTGGACAAAATGTATACCAACCAGTCGTCTTCCAATCTGGACTACTAAACTCTTTACTATGGTCAATACTATTAGGACGATGTACTTTAACTCCTAATCCTGTTAAAGTACTAGAAAGTATTTCTAAATCTTCATTACACTCATCAATAATTTGCTGGTCATGCGGGCCTTGTAAATTCTTCAATTCTTCTAAGCTGTATTCTGCGTAACTAAACGATTGCACACTTTTGTTCATGGTTGGTAAAACTGCATGATCAGCAGTCCCAACAATAATTTCTTCTAGGGGATCCCAATCATTATGCGAACTTATCATTAAACTCTCTCCGTATAGGTATATAGGAGTATTTAACAAGTTGTGATAATATTAATTACAAGACTGAATTAAAGTTTAATCCAAATTATATTTTTTGTTTTTTAATTGGCAAAACAAACTGCGTCATTTCTAACTGTTCAGGGCATAGAGCACATTGGGCACACGGTGAGGTTATATTATTTAAAAAAGTATCTACAGTTTCTTTACTATCAAATGGCGATATACTATTGATTTTTGATACTAGATCGGTACTGTAGTCATCTAATTTAAACTGTTCTGCAAATAATGCAGCAGTTCCAGTTAATACACATTGATATAATCTTCCGTGAACTACATAATGGCAATCTGATACAAGACATGCGGCATGCGCTTTAATAGGATCGCTGTTGTGCATATAGAAAGTTTTATTTGCAACATTTTTAATACTGATATTGAAAAAACTGCTAGCATCACGTACTTCGATAAAGCCGGGAGAATCATTTTTATAGATACGTCTGTCTTCTAACACAGATACTATTGGGTAAAATTGTTCTATAAATTTTGTTTGCTGACAATAATGCTCATAAGAGTGTGAACTAATTTCTATATTCACTCCTAGGTGTGTGTATTGCAAAATTCTTTCTATATCTCTTTCAATGAATGTTCCATTAGTTGTTATTCTAAAGTCAGGTGCCTTAAAATATTTTAACAATCCGTGTACCCATTCATCGAGATTAATATTAGTAAACGGTTCTCCGCCTAATATTGCAAGCTCAATTGGTTCTAATATTTCACTCCATTGCTTTGCAAACGGTTCAGTATTTTTCCAATCAAACTGTCCCTTAAATGCATAGTTGTTAAAGCTAGCACAGTTAGGGCATGTTAGATTGCACACATTGCCTATATAGAACTGAAGATATTTTATCTTATGTTTCATTATTATGCTTAAAACTGTCTACTGGTAAGTGCAAATACTTTTGAAAACCTAATCTATTTGTATTAGTTCCTCTATTATACTCAGACCATTTACTATCACCTACACCAAATATGACAGTATCACTTGGGGATACCTCTAGAATCTTACAAAACTCTTCTTGTTTATATCTATATTTGTTATATATGTAATCTGCGCCGAATTCATTCATTAGATGTACACCTAACTCTGCACCTAGTCTATTATTGTATGAGTTTTTGTGATAGACAAGTAACATATCGTCAGTATCTTCTCTAGTTAGTCGAAGACCTATCCTAGCATGAGCCACTGGAAATACTTTACTCAAACTAAAAGTTATATCAGTAATACATTTATAATTAAAATTATACTCCATACCGTTGCTTATACCAAAATAACATGCATCAAGCAGGACCGGTATACCTAATAGTTCACATCGTTTGAGAACTAAGTCCATCTGTTCATGCTTACATCCTGTATCGGCAAATGGTAGACTTATAATAACTGCATCATTATACGTTAATTCGTCATCTTCTAAGAATTTCCAATCACGATTTCTCCAGGCCAATTTATGGTATAAGTATTCGCCTTTAAAACAACGAAATCGTCGAGTTTGATTCTGCCAATAAAATTTTTCAAAGCCTTCTGTTGTACCATTAGAGTAGACAGCATGTTTAAACTCGTCTAATCCTTTTAATGAATTATTTTTAGAACTATTAATCCAATTTAAAAATGTTTCAATATATGCTGAACTGTCAGTAGATAAAACAGTATGCATATCAATTTTAAAATTTTTAATGTGATCAATTACATCTGCATCATCAATTGCAGTTGAATGGCCAAATCTTAATGCTCTCTTATCGTATTCGTATTTGCTCATAACCATGTTACCTGCATTACAACGCAATCATCAAATCCAAAATTACCCAACCCGTGCCAAGAATCTCCTTGCCATGTATAAGTATCTCCGACTTTCCAATGAGTTTCGATTCGATCTTCGACTTGAAGTACTTGACCAAAACTCCAATCTGTCATCATAACGATAGTGCGTTTAATTAAGTTATGGTTATCTTCTAAGATGTTGTTAAACTTAATAAATGTAGCATAACTGTCATAATGCTTAATAACATTGTGTCCTGCTGTAAGTTTTAAAAAATTATAGTTGTGGTCTACTGTATTGTATTGGTCTAGTACGGCATGTAGACCAGGAGTAAGAGGAGGACGAATACTCATATAATGTTTAGTACACTCTGCAGGAATTTTTAATTCTGCATACAGTTTTTCGAGTTCTAATTTTTTACGAGTTGCAGAAGTATTCCAAATATCATCCTTAGGTATCTCATTTGTCATTAGAGTTTCATTCCATTCAAATGCTTGCCATTCGGTGTCCCATGTTATAGGTATATTACCTTTAACTACCATTGAGGTGCTCCTTTATATATTTCGAATTAGGTATATTGTATTCTCCGAGCATATTTGCAAACGACTCTTTTTCTAAACTAGTCAAATTAACAATATCTAGGCGTAGTGGATAAGTTAAAATATTAGTAGTCCATGCATAATTATTTTTAGATACCCATGCGTGCATATCTGCAATTCCGTGCCAATTGTTTTTATGTATAGTAGTATGTATAGTCATATCAAATTTATCCGAAATCTGTTCTATTGTTTTTACAACTATGCTCCAAATGCTATTAGATCTTACCGTTTCGTTTAGTGTATTGTAACCATCAACACTAACAATGAATTTAACAGATTTACATTTAGTTAATATATCGAAATCTTCTTGTTGCAACTTGTGCATACCGTTAGTATTGTAAATTACTTCTAAATTTTCTAAATTTTTGAGATTTTTTAAAAAGCGTCTATGACGATTTGTCATTAATGGCTCGCCTCCTAAAAATAATACTTTATTAACACTGCTAGGTATATTAAACAACTCATCAGTGCTTACAATTACTTGTTTAAGTGTTGCAGTCGGATTGTTTTTTAATGCCCAAGTATGGCTCCATTCTCCCCAACATCCGTCACATGCTAAATCGCATATGTTATCAAACCCTACTTCAAAGTATTGTAATTCCACTTTGTCGATATTATATTGTTTATTAAATTGCTGGCGCAAACTTTCCTTGCCATTGTCTTCTTCATACATGCACTTTGCACAAGACGACAGCGTAGTAACATCTGTATTTCTTAAAATTTCATACTGATCACTGTGTAATATACTTCCTACATCACCATTAAACGATTGCACAGGTTCCTTAAATCTACAACAAGGATAAATCCTGTTCTCACTACGTAAATTTGTATGATTCCAAAAAGCGGCACATTTTTTCATATAATTATTTATATGCGCACTTAACAGATAAGTACGTATATGGACAATGCAGATTATAAAATAGCAGATTGGTTACTAAACAAAAGCAATTTTGGCTGGTTAGCACTAGATATCGAGTTTGATTTAGACGCTTGGAAGCAGGAAACTGTTGCTGCGCAATTTGTTAATCATCGAGGAGACGATCATCCAGGATGGAACAGTAGTTGCATACACGGTATTGACGTAGAGAAAACCGGAGCATGGACACACTATGGAGATTGGACCAAAGAAGAAGATGTTCCTTATAAGTGGACAAGTATAAGCGACCACACTCCTAGTATAAAAAAGTTTTGGCAAGCGTTTCCTTATGAAAGTTACAGGCGTATACGGTTTATGGAACTAGAACCTGGTGGAAAAATTAATCCACACAGTGACGCTCCTGGACGCTTACCGGGAGAGCAAGGATTAGATATGTTAGACTTTGGAGTTCCAATCAATATTGCAATTATTCATCCAGATGATTGCAATATGCATTTAGAAGGGCATGGCACCGTTCCGTTTTCAGAAGGTAAAGCATTCATTATAAACATACGCAATGTCCATAGTGTGTTTAATAACTCTAATCAACGTAGAATACATCTAATAGCACACGGTAGGCCCGGTAAACACAAAGATGAATTTGTGGAACTAATTGCTAGAAGTTACAGAAAGAGCCATGTCTAAAATAGCGTTTTGTATCGTGGACGATATTAGCACATACGCTACTAGCGAAATACAAACTACCATTAGAAATATTTGTGACTTTACAATTTCAAACTTATATGCTAAAGGATATGATGTATTTCTGGATCAAGACGAAGATAAACTTTTACAACATGTAAAAGATTACAACTATGCAGTAGTGATGAGTCCGGGCACAGAATATATCAATGGTTCTGCGTTTTTTGAAGCACTCGAGGAACTAGTGAATAAAGAGTTCTTTGTTGCAGGACACGTACTAGACAGAACAATGTACGATGCTTACTACGAACTACATCATCAGTGCTACGTAGTTAACATGGCGCATTACAACGCACTACAACACCCTACAGTAGGCGTATTAGAAAAGTGCATGCCACATACTCAGACAGAACCTAGACGCAGTGCAGAGAACTGGCATGATGACTACACTCCTAAGTTTGTAAACAGCGGCACACAAGAACATAGATATGCTAATCGATGTCACGGTTGGAACTTGCTAAGAATAGCATTTGAAAACAATTTGCCAGTGCTGGTGTTTGATGAAAGCATTAGGTATAATAAGAAGCATTACTATCCAGAAAGTGAACAGGATTATTATAAGGAAGCAATATACATTGGTTATAAGGTCGAGTATTGTAAAGAAGAGTTTGTTCACACTGCAAATACAGAACACTCATCCGGAATAACTGAACGGTACGAGCAACTAGTGTTACCGGCAAGTGGCACACTATATCTAGATTTAGTCGAACACGGCACAGTTATGTTTTATGATTATAATCAAAAAGCATTAGACTACTGGCAAGAACATTGTCCTAGAAAAGAAAGTAATACTTATAAGTTTATCAACACCGATTTACTTAATAGTACAGAGTTAGTTAATTATATAGATCCTAATCTAAAAACCTTAGTTAATTTATCAAATATATTTTGTTATGAAGGAACTGCTGCTTTTTATTCTTTAGAGCATCGGTTAACTGCACAAAATAATCTAGTTAATAAATTAAATAAATTTAATAATATAACTATAAATTTTTCGTTGGAAGCAGATGCTGGGCATTTAAATAAATTCAGTAACTTGTAATACTACCCTCGGAGTATGCCCTATGTTAGCAGCTCCGTGCATATCCTGTGATTTAATATAAGAGTACACATCACCTGCTTTGTAATCTTTTACTAGATTGTTCTCGTATATAAAGATATGTCCAGGTTGATAATCTTGTAGCGGCATCCAATATCGTTTACACGGACTGTCGTGTGTATGCGGATCGGTATGCATTGGCATGTATTGTCCAGGGTACAATTTTGTTATCCACCAATGATAGTTATTGGTAGTCCAAGGTGGCACAATGTCAAAACTTACATCTTGTTTTTCATATACCCACCAATTAACTGCTTCTAAGCTATATCCGGCATTTTTGTAATGTGCATATTCTGCACTTTCCACGGCATTAGAAGGAGGCCAATCTCTAGGACGAGCTTGTCCTTCAGTTGACAGTATTTCTTCTAGCCATTCATCCTGCATAAAATTAAAGTTGCCAACGTATTCCATCAATAGTGGTCCAAGTGTCCTATACCAATCTTTTTTCTAAAGTAATCTGTAAATTTACAATCAATACGCAGACCGTACTCAACTTCTTTGGATTCTTCGCCGCCATGCCAATCTTGGTCATTCCAAAATGCTGCATTACAGTTTAGGTAATGTTTATTCTCGCTCTCGGGATCCCAAATGTAAAATCCCCTCTTTGTACGATAACGTATATGTATGAATTCATCGTTGTGCGGACTGTACTGCTTATCATCATGTACGCCGTTGTTTGCATCTAGGTCTCTATGTTCAAACGCTCTGCCATTGTGATCGCAGTGAAAGAATATAACGCGACCAATACGATCAATTATGCCATCTGTCTGCAATTTTTCTACCCAGTTAACAATGCCTGGAAAATATACCGACTCTTCAGTTTTTTGTCGTTGTGCATTTCTTTCGTTCCAATCGCCTTCATTCCATAAAAAGTAATAAATGTAAGGATCGTTTGCACCTAATGTAGCTTTAAGATAACGAGTAAAAATATTTCTCTGCTTGTAATCACCGAAGTTAGTTGGCAATATGGTATTGCCTTCTAGTTTAATAGGATGGTCAATCGGCAAGTCTTGATATTCTTGCCATGCCTTGTAAATAGGTTTCCAATTCAGAGTGTAACTAGAGTCTTTCCAATCAAACCCAGGAGTCATCCAAGTGCCTTCTTTGGCGTACTCTCTTGCCAAAGCAAAGCCCTTACATATTTCTGGATGTAAGTTTTTAAATCCTTCTATATCTAAGTAAGGATCTAAATTTATATAAGGCGTTCCGCCAATACCTCGTATCATGTAACTACTTAGCTGATAAGTATGTGCATGAACACCGAGTTTGATTACTACTACAATAACGTGCCAGACAAGGGCCTTTGCCGTAACAATCTAATTTACACTAGTTTGATTAATAAGTCTAAAACTTTATTCTGTCAACACTATGTTAATGACACTGAGTATCATAAAGGTCAGAACCAAGTAGTCAATCCGTCACTGATGGAAGAAAAGTGGATGCGAGAAGTAAATCACATTACACAGATGCGGAACAAGTTCCCAGATATGATTCCAAACATTACACAGGTAGATATGTATTCTAAAAAGCTCTACATGG
>Ga0222649_1000439_pt1 | contig 14072 bp, 23 predicted proteins | sample AntAcemetagen337_FD_179865 | JGI IMG/M metagenome (GOLD analysis project Ga0222649, IMG submission 179865) | Saline water microbial communities from Ace Lake, Antarctica - #337 | ecosystem: Environmental > Aquatic > Non-marine Saline and Alkaline > Saline | place: Antarctica: Ace Lake... | reverse complement strand
AAAGGAGGTCGATATGGGCAAGGATTGGGAGATGGCGATCGACGGTCTTAATGCCTATATGCTGGAGGAGACCCCAAATATAACAGACGTGGTTCGCCAGTATTTTTTAGATCTCGGGCATCGCTACCAAAGAAATGGGGTTAGAGCCTCCCCCTTCTAGGGGGACTTGATCCGAATTCTGGCAGATCGTTGAGTATTCATAAGACGAGTGTGATATTGTAGGAACTGGAGGAATAGAAAAATGCTTGTTCTCGAATTCAAGGCTTACGCAAAACCAAATCAGTTTCAGTCCATCGATGAAGCGATTAGAATTTGTCAATTCATTCGCAATAAATCAATCCGGCTGTGGATGGATGGTGGTGCAAAATCTTGGTTCGAGCTTTCTAAGTATTGTGCAATTTGGGCCAAAGAATTTGACTTTGCGAATAAGTTAGGTGCAATGGCTCGACAGGCAAGTGCTGAGAGAGCATGGGCTGGTATTTCCCGTTTTTACGAAAACGTCAAAAAGGGCATTAAAGGTAAAAACGTTGGTTTTCCTAGATTCCAAAAAGACTGTCGATCCGTTGAATACAAAACTAATTCTTGGAAGCTTGCGGAAGATAGGAAATCAATCACTTTTACAGATAAGTGCGGCATTGGCAAGCTGAAGCTAAAAGGCACTCGCGATCTTAACTTCTATCAGCCAGACCAAATAAAACGAATTCGACTAATTAAACGAGCCGATGGATATTACGTCCAGTTTTGTATCCAAGTAGACCGAGTAGAACTCGCGACCATGACAGGCAAAACGATTGGATTAGATCTGGGACTTAAAGAGTTTTACACTGATTCAAATGGCGAAATGGTTCCCAACCCTAGATTTCTGCGTAGAGGTGAAGCACGGTTAAAACGCGCCGGGCGTCTTGTAAGCCGGAAAGTAAAAGGTGGTTTGAATCGCCGTAAAGCTAGAGTGATTTTAGGTAAGCGACATCTCAAAATAAGTAGACAGCGTAAAGACCATGCTATTAAGTTAGCGAGGTGCGTAATCACATCAAACGATGTAGTAGTTTACGAAGATTTGAGAGTGTCTAATATGGTCAAAAATCACTGCTTAGCCAAATCGATTAGCGATGCTTCTTGGTATCAGTTCAGAATGTTCTTAGAATATTTTGGAAAAGTGTTCGGTCGGATTACCATTGCGGTGAATCCGGCTTACACAAGCCAAGAATGCAGCAGTTGTGGTGTTGTGGTTAAGAAATCTCTATCCACTCGAACCCATATTTGTCAGTGTGGGTGTGAGATGGACAGAGATCATAATGCCGCAATTAATATCCTCAATCGCGGGATAAGTACGACGGGGCACGTCGGAACTTCGATCTTTGAGATCGTAAACGCTTAGGGAGATTGGATCTCTGGGTCATGTGCAGCAATGTTCTTGATTTAAGTCCGGTCTAAGATCTAAGAATCCTCGTACCTTCAGGTCGAGGAGTGTCAAAAAGACGGTCAAATTTTTGCAGCTAGTTGCTTAAGTGAAGTTCAGTCAGAAGTTCTCGTTGAAGCGTTCACTATAATGCCTTCGGAAAAGCAGGTAGTCCTCTTCGAGGGGTTTGCTAACGTGCTGGCACAAATCACTTCGATTTTTACAGCACAAAGCGCGCCACCATCGCTAGACATGGAACTGGCGATCCGTGTCGAAGGCGCGGCTGATAATCGTCAAGAAAATCAGGTGTGACTGGATTCCGAAATACGTTATTCTTTTAATGCGTAGTCGCGCAAATAAAAAGATGCTACAGCCCTCTTTATTTCAGAGACCAATTCCATACGCTCCCGAATACGAGATCGATATATTTGGAAATGTTTTCTTGCGTGGAAATCTACAACCTAGCGCTATCCTAAGCGATGGCTATTTCTACGCCAAAATAAGAACAAAGCCGAAAGCCCTACATCGATTGGTACTTTTAGCTTTTATTGGAGATCCTCCAAATCTCGACTACGAAGCCTGCCACCGCGACGGGAACCGACATAACAATTGCCTAACTAATCTCAGATGGGGGACAAAAGCGGAAAATACAGCAGACAAAATCAGGCACGGAACGCACAGAAAAAAAATAGGAGCTAGAGGTACAAAGCTGAATAAAAAGCAGATTCTGCACATCAAAAAATTAGGACAAGCCGGGAAATACACCCATCAAGCGATCGCTAACAAATTTCAAGTTTCGCGTCAGAATATTTCCGCAATTCTTAGCAACAAGCGATGGGAAGATATCAAGCAGAATCCTTCGCGTAGAAAGCGGTTTAAATCCAATTACACCCAGTTAGAACTACCGTTTTAACTGACGTGAGTGGGAAGTCCCGCGCTCTACCTGTACTATGCTACGGAATCACAATCTAGCCAAAGCGATAAGTGATGTTGGCTGGGGAATGTTTCTAACAATGCTTAAGTACAAGGCTGAGAGTGAAGGAAAGATATATATCGAGATCGATCGATGGTTCCCTTCATCCAAGACTTGTCATGTTTGTCTAAATCGAGTCGATACTTTGCCTCTTGATGTTAGAGCATGGACTTGTAAGCATTGTGGTACGCATCATGACCGTGATATAAACGCGGCAATCAATATAAGAAATGAAGCCTTGCGGATTCTGGCGTTAGGAACTAGCGCTTCTACTTGTGGAGGGGATGTAAGTCGCTCTGGTAAGATTTCGGTTTTGCTAGACGCTGTTCCCGTTGAGACAAGAAGCCAGCACTGTACCGCCTAAGCGGTCAGTGTCTGGTAGTTCACTCGGATTCAAACAAAAGGGAAAAGTAATAATGTCAATGTTTCCAAAAAACGCTCCCAATGCCGAATTAGTCTTCTTTCGATCGTATAGCCACAATCAGAGTGGACAGCGAGAAACCTGGGAGCAGGTCACCGAAAGAACGGTAGCTGGAATTAAAAAGCTGGGAAAGCTTACCGATAAAGAGGCCGACCTAATTATCGAGCAGCACTACAGTTTTAAGTGCCTAGCGTCGGGTCGCAGCTTATGGACGAGCGGTAGACCGTGGATCGAGGAACAAGTAAATTTTCCCGGTGCTTACAACTGCACCAGTTTGCGACTAAACCATCTCGAAATTTTTGGGTTATTGATGGATCTGGCAATGATGGGTTGTGGAACTGGGGCGGTATTGTCACAAGAGTGTATTAAACATCTACCCAAAGTCAGAAATAAGCTAGATATCGAGATCGTCGCTGAAATCGGACATCGGATGGTACACTTGCGTCAACAAAAAACGAAGACGACGCAAAATAAAGACTCTGCCATCATTTGGGTGGGAGACAGTCGAGAGGGCTGGGCGACAGCTTATCAATCATTAATTGACTTAGCGTTTGATCCAAGTTTCATCACAAAGCGAGTTAAAGTTTACGTCGATCTAAGTTCAGTACGTCCTGCCGGCGAAAAGCTCAAAGGTTTTGGAGGGGTATCAAATCCCGTCAAGCTTCCTAATCTGTTTTACCGCAGTGCCGAAATTCTCAACGACTCGACCGATCGCCAGCTCGACTCGATCGAATGCTGCCTGTTGATTGATGAAGCGGCGATCGTCGTCGTCGCTGGAAACATACGAAGAACGGCCGGGATTCGTCAATTCTCGCGAGACGATCAAAAAGCTTCGGAAGCAAAAGACAACTTATGGTATCAAGATGAAAGTGGAAACTGGAAAATAGACCAGAAGCGAGACGCTCTTCGGATGTCCAATCACACCCGAATTTTCGATCGCGCACCAACGCTAGAAGAGTGCATTACCGCTGTAAAAAAGCAGCATAAATCGGGAGAAGGGGCGATTCAGTGGGCTGGAGAAGCCTTGGCTCGTGGTAACAGCGATCTATGGAATAAATTCTCCAGAACTGAATTTCTAGAAGCTTGTAAAAAAGGAGAACAAGAAACTTGGTTCAAGAAATATCTGCCAGATATGACTGGCGAGGACCGAGACCATCGTCTTAACCGTATGGGATTGAACCCCTGCGGAGAAATAATAGGTGCTGACTTTATGTGCAACTTATCTGAAGTACATCTCAACAGAATAGACGCACAAAATCTAGAAGCGCAAATCGACGCATTCAAAGCTGGGGCATTAATCGTCGCAGCTTTTTTGCAGCACGAATTTGATCACCCAAGGCTGCAAAAAAGTCGGGAATTAGATCCGATTATCGGCGTATCCTTCACAGGGTTGTTCGACTTTTTTGTTCAGGGTTTTGGAGTAGATTGGCTTCGGTGGTGGCAAGCAGGTCGCCCCAACTTCTACAAGATCAAGCGCATAGACTCTGTGATCGAAGCAATCTGCGCTCAGTTTAATGTTGAAATTAGCGATTACGAACAAGAAACCGGGTGGAATTTCGGAACACTATACCGTGATCTAGAGCAGATTTTTCTGGAAAGTTGGCGCGAAATTGTCGAAAAAACAGTACAAGATTACTGTGAAAAACACAGCTTAAAACTCCCGAACCGCTGTACTACGGTTCAACCTGCTGGAACAAAGAGCTTGCTTACCGGGGCGTCCCCTGGTTGGCATCCGCCAAAAGGTGCCCTGTTTATCCGAAGGATTACCGTCGGCAAAAATCACCCGATCGGGCTTGCGGCGATCGACTGTGGCTATTCTGTCGTACCATCACAATCAGACAAAGATAAAAACGGACAACTGCTCAACGATCCGTTTGACGCGCGTTGCACGGAATGGTTGATCGAAGTCCCAACCCAGACTGCTTGGGCTATGTCCGCTGGCGTTCAAGATATCGACATAAGTAAGTTTTCGGCTTCGGCTCAGTTCGACTTCTATATGCAAGTGCAAAAATTTTACACGGGGCACAACACGTCAGCAACAATTGAAGTACGAGACCACGAAACCGAAGACTTGGGGAGACTTATTTATGAAGCGATTCAAAAAAATGAAGGCTACGTATCTGTGGCGATACTAGCACGATTCGACGAAGTCCCAACTTTCCCGCGAATGCCATTTGAGCCGATCACCAGAGAAACCTATAATCGACTTTGCAAAGAAGTGGAATCGCGTCGCGCTTGTACTGATTTCTACGAAGCGATATCTAGGTACACCTCTTCCGAAGAGGCTGACGGACCTGCCTCGTGCGACTCCGATAAATGTTTGATGCCTGTCGTCGCCAATGATCATGAACTGTAAACAATCTTGTGGCACACCAGAATGCCAAATGTGGGGCTGTCAAGCGAACATGGTCTCCCCAGACCCAGATCCGGAATATCTCTACAAAGAAGGAGATACGGTGCGCCATCGCACTTCTGGTGAAATAATTGGAGTCGTATTGCGACGTATCGACCGCGATTACATCGACGAGAATGGTGTTATACATCAGCATCTATACCAGGGTAGAAGCGACGAGAAAGGAGTTGGACTTGGCAAATACCCTTCTTATCTACTCCGAGGGCATATCACAGGCCGCGAATTTGAATGGACGCAACGTGATCCGCAACTGTTTGCTGAGTATTCTAGAGAAATCAAAACCAAATACGAGGAATGGTCAAGAAGCAATGCCTAATTATAAAATCCTTGAATACAGAACCCACACAGAAGTCGCCAGCGTGTTGAGCTTGCTCGCGCACGTTGCAAAAAAAGACAGTCTTGGGCGATCGGTTAAAGAGATTGAGGTAACTGTCCCTCGCACTCACACTAGACAAGGTAAGGGACAGAGACGGAAACAGCGAGAATAACAGATCATGGGTAAGACATGGAAAAAAAGAACTACCCTTGCAATCGATTGGGCTCATAGAGTACGGATTCGCCCCACAATTCGGCAAATTCCACAACTCGTCGATTTTTTGCAAGCTACCGCAATTTACTGGGACACCTCTGTAGAACAGGTGACACCAGAAATGATCAAAGCTCATTTACGGCATTCTTGTACGAATTATGAAGATAGAGTTGCGGAACTCCTGGTAATCGATCGCAAGCACAAGCTGTCACCGCAAGATCGATATATCGCTCGCAACTTACTAAGACTTTCAGCAATTACCACGGCTGAAAAATTGTTTTCAAAGATGACTAGGTTGCATCAGGCGCAAGAAACATCTGTGGTAGTTCAATAAAAGAAAGGGCGATCGGATAATTTCGATCGCCCCTTTTTTGCGTCTAAAACAATGTTAGCTGATTTTTGTCACAGGTGTTTTTTGGCTTTGATTTGCGAGGCTTCTTGTAAGCATTACGCCACGCCTTATAGCTTTCAAATGTAATACTAAGCATAAAGAACTCGTCGAGTATTTTTATTTCCTGCCTCCAAACGTCGTAAGGATGATTTTGTCTAAGCCCAAATGGATACTTGTTTACAGAAATCCATTTTTTGCATTGCTGGTGATCGACATCTACATCTAAAGAAGCTTGCTGAGCCTTACACTCTAGTAACCCAGCTTCGATGGTTTCCACGCATCGGGACTGCCAATTAGTCATTTTAATATTGTATGTTGGTCGCATCATTTTAACCTTTGTAAATTAATTTCTATTATATCATTATAAGGTTGCACTTAAAGTATATAGTGTTACACTTGAAAAGTAGTTGCAATCAAAGAAGCAATCATGGACGACGTAAATGCAGTATGTTCGCAAATAGAGGAAATATCAACTCCGATAGTTGCTACTTTAAAAATGTGGACGACTAAAGCGGATGGTCGCAAGCGCTTGGTTTATGAAGTCGAGTCCTCAGAGATTAGCCATATCCCCCGATCGTATACGCACGGATCGCAAGTCTTTATACTCAAGGACTACGATACTCTTGAAAATGGTGATCTAATTTGCTCGTACAACAAGATTGGTAAGTGTAGTAAGTGTCACAAGAATCCTAAATCGCTCCCAAGTTTTCCACCACAACCTTTCGATCACTGGTGCGATCGGTGCTACACAAACGCTCCCCTAATCGAAAAGTCCCGGAAGTGTTCGCGCGGTGAAAAAAAGAAAGCGATCGAGCGTCAACAACGAGAAATAGAGAGAAAACAGAAAATACGCGCCACGGCCTTGGCGGAGCAAGCGCAAAAGAAAGAGGCAAAAAAGGGTAAGTCAGATACTCAAAAAGTGTCGATTTTGGAAACCAACATCTTTGATGAAGAATTTCCGAACGATTAATAGTGGAAGACAAAACCGGGCGATCGGGACAACTGATCGCCCGCTGTACCAACTAAATTGTTTAAAACACCATGCAAACCTTAACATTCAGGTCTCAAGAGATTCGAGTGCAAGAACAAAGCGACACGACGTGGTTCTGCGCCGTAGACATTACCCGAATTCTCGGATACAAGAACTCAGCACAAGCCGTCGCCGACAACGTTGATCCTAAACATATCCGCCAGATATCTTTAGGGAAGAAAGGGAAACCCCCCATATTTGTATCGGAACCCGGTCTGTATCAGCTTGTGCTGAAATCTAAATTACCTGCGGCGATCGAGTTCCAAGATTGGGTCTGCGAGGAAGTGCTGCCAGCAATTCGCAAAACTGGCCGATACGTCGGGCAAATGCCTTTACCGGCGCTAGATAAGCTTGCGGCATCTTTGCTAGAACTATTGGTACTGGAAGATAGCAATCCTCGGCAACGCAGTTTTGCTATTAGAGACCGCGCGACAGTAGATTATGGCAGCGGAAACCTCAAGAAAGGCCGAGTGATCGACTTCTTGGCGAATTACGTTTACATTGTTTTTGAAGACGGAACTGTTGATATCGTCACAGCAAGCCAAGTTTCAATACAAAAATAAACAGCAAAAAGCCCGATAAATTTTAACTATCGGGCTTTTTCCTTTTCCGTCAGTAGATATTGCCATTCGCTTGGATCGCATTTGTCTAGCCAATTGAGGGCGTTGCAGCATTGATTAATGCTGAGTTCGTAATTAAGTTCCGATTGAGCCGCGCGGACAATTTCTTGAGCTTGCGGAAATCTTTCAACCAAAGTATCCCAAGGAAATGCATTGCTCTCCAGAAGTTGTGGCAAATCGACAATACTAATAAAATCAGAGTCTTTCAAGTGTTCCGCTAAAGTGGCGATCGCCTGTTTGTATTTCAAAGAATATTCAACCGCAGTGGCTAGCATATGGATAAATTAAGTTTAGAGTTCCTTCACTGTAAACTAGAAATGGCGCGAAAAGAATACCGACTATCTTGGTGGCAAGTACAACTGCTATCAGGAGTGCCTCGAAGCGTAACAATCCGAATCATTCAAGGCGTAGCGCCAAATGACGAAGATTTGGATAGCTTGTACCACTGGCTAGAAGAATTAGGATATTAACAACAAGGGTGATCGCCACATAAGCGATCGCCCGCTTTTTTGTAAATATAGGAAGTGCAGGAGACGAGCCTGCCTAAAGCGAATTATGAGTTCACTGCCTAAACCGCTCGGCCAACTTCCCGCTTAAATTAAGGTAACACATTTGTACGTTTACATCCAAAGACTAAATACTGAAACCCATTACCTTGGTTGACCGCCGTAATAATACAACCCAATTCCAGCCCCGAATCGTCACAGAATTTCCGTAAAACCTCTTGCCAGTAACGCGGGGTGTTTTTAGAGATTTCGTCTACTTGATGGCTGGATTTCCATTTTTGGTAATTCTCGCTAGCTAGGCGATCATCATAATGATACTCCAGATCATCGCTTGGTTGCCCAAAAACAACTCTTTCGTTTTTCGCCCCTGGCTCTGTGTAATGTATAAAAGGAACCTTGATGTCCCAACTTATGTGTGAGGTATTGATCATAATCGATTTTACTGCATTTCGATTGGATAGTTTTAGTGTACACCACAAAAGTAATTCATGAATAAGATATTCATTTTCAATATTTCCGCCCTACAATAAGCATAGCCAGTTACAGGTTACACTCCGCCACATAGCGAAGTGCCATAAGGTTTTCTTAAATCTTCGATCACCCTCTTTTGCTTAAATGAATCTCGACTTGAATTTCCTACAACAGTTTGCAGTCGCTTCAGACCCTTTCCCCGTGGAATTAGAAAAGGTATACAAATGGTTGGAATTACCTAGTGAATATGCGGCGCTAGACATAGTGCAGGCTTACTTCGAGGAATCCGTAGACTACACGGTAGATGGAGTTAACGGCTACCACTTAACGGTTGACTGTCTTCGACAACTGATGATGATCGTCAATACGCCGAAAGGTAAAGCGGTAAGGCGTTACTACTTAGAATGCGATCGGATCAAATCATTACCCGATCGCCCGCAGCAAGAACCAGTGTCTCCAGAAGTGGTTCCGATCGTCATGCCAACCGAAAAACAGCTTCAAGCAATGCGAACGCGGGAAACTGAAAGACTGGAGATGGAAGCACTACCTGTTTTGGCTAAGAAGATTCCTAAATTTCGACGAGCGATCGACATTGCTCGCGAACGTGCGACAAAAGTGGTAGAGGCAGAAATTGTAGACTGGTAGCTTTTGTTTAAGAGCGGGCGATCGGCGCATCAGTGATCGCCCGCTCTTTGGTTGTGATGTAGTACAATAAAAAAAGTCCCTCGCGAGTTGGTGCTATTAACACCGAGGCTCCAGGGACAAAATTAACCTACTTGCCAGGTCAACATCATGGATTTTAACATAAAACTCGCTAAAGCGTTACGGGATTCAACTGAAGAATTTCCGGTGGATTTTGAAGAAGCCTGAGCTTGGCTAGGTTACGCCAAGAAGCAAAATGCCAAAGACAAGCTCACTCGAACTTTCGACAAAGACTACGATTACGTTATTACGCAGATGCGTGTAAACTCCGACTCGCAAGGGTTTCAGGGTGGTCGTCCGTCCGAGCAGATTAGGCTAACGATTGAGTGTTTTAAGTCGTTAGGGATGATGGCAGGAACCTCAAAAGGAAAGGAGGTTCGCAAATATTTTTTGGAATGCGTTGAAAACAAACCGGGAAACACCAAACCATCTTTTTAGTAAAGCCTTCTGTTCAGGGCTTAGGAATATTCGGATCTTCCTTGATCTTCTGGCTGTAGCTTCTAATTTCGTGCATTCTGCAACTGAAGACGTGAAGGATGGCAAGAAGATCGGCGGTGAGTTCTGTTTGTGGGCTGTGTACAGGATTTGAGAGAACCAAAGATCCCTCCACCGTTTTGTTTGACCATAAACTCGAACAATTCAAATCCGAATCTACACAATCTGTCGCGACAGGCAACAATAATTTGGAGTTGATCTCCGCGCATAAGTCTGACCAGTAGGGCTTGCAGTCCTTTGCGCTTGAAGTTGAGTCCAGAGCCGATATCTTGGACGATTTCGGCTGCTGGATACTGGTTACGCATAAATTCAACTTGTCTAGCGAGGTCGTCTCGCTGTTTTGTTGAACTGACACGGCAGTAGCAAACAGTGGTAGTTCCAATTCCACCGCGTTGGTAAGACTCGACATCGTAGAGTCTTTATCCTGCTTCGTTTTTGATGCTTTTGATTTTCCCTTCATCTGCGTACTTCCTTAAGGTGTTTGGGTGCAAGCCCAGAAATTCGACTGCTTTTCTGAGTGGTATGTATGCCATTCACTCAATCTACCGCAAATGTCAGGATATATTAGCTTTCGTTAGAAAACGTTACACTGTTATTTAACCTCTTTGAGCTTGTAGGAAAAATTATTCATCTCTATTACAAGAGGATCGCCCGCCACATAGTACCGACTTTCGGGAAACACCGAAAAGCGGAAATACCTCGAATTTTGGTAGATGTGACCCGCTTTTAAAGTAAAGTAATTATTGATATCTGCTACTATAATAACAACATTAAATTTTTGCAACGCCTGACATCATGAGCAAAATATTTTCACCACAATATACGCAATACATCCGATCGCCCGAATGGAGATTCAAGTCTAATTCATTCAAAGCGATAACCGGAAACAGGTGTGCGCTCTTACCGTGGTTAAAAGCGAACCACGTTCACCATTTACACTATCAGAATCTACAATCCGAAGAGTTCGTCCGTGACTGCGTACCACTTAATTCAAAATGCCACAACTTCGTACACTGGGTTTACGATCGCAAGATTCTCTGGTTGCGAAAGTTGCTTAATTTTTATCTACGGGCGATCTCACAATTACTCTCGATCTATACTAGATTTGGGAAAATTCATCCGAAAAAGAGGTACTGATGACGAGACATAGAAAGCCAAAACCTGTAGTAACAACCACACGCCTATCCCGAAAGCCTAAACCAGACGAAACGCAGCTCGTCAAAGGTCTTCCAAGGATTTTACCCCTCAGTCGTAACGTCAAACCCACAATTAGTGAGCTTACTAAGCCGAAAATTGGAGATTGATTGCTAACTGGCGGGCGATCGGGCAACAAAAAGCCCCGCAGATTAATTAATCTGCGGGGCTTTTTGTTGCTTAGCGACTACTCCATTTGTAACACTTCGAGTAGTGTTTTAAAGTCGATCGAAAAGTTTTCCCTATCAAATACAACCCCTTCACTCTCTGTTGGTCTGTAATAGAAGCGTAGCGCATTTTTGTCTCGACTGTTCAATGGTGTGTAAAACAATACTTCGTCAGGGTCACAAAAATCAGTAGCGGTACGAAGTGCGTACACGAATAAATTCTTTACACAGATTGACCCATCACTATCGTTTTGCGTAATGCAAAAGCCTTGGTCTTCGTCGTTTGTTAGTACCATTTCCAAGACGGTAGCAATATTGTCTTTATTGTCATGGATCGCCAATGAAAGGAACCCAAGTTCCGTAAGAAGCTTCCCTTCATTGAATAAATCACGAGGGATTACTCGAAGATAATCTAAAATCATTTACTTTGTGTTTTAATGTTTGCATAGCTATTTTATCATTGACAAAGTAGACGCACAAGTAAAAGCCCGCAACAATTAACATTAATTGTTGCGGGCTTTTTGAAACTAATAGTTCTTTTCGTAGACTACCGTATGATGCGTTATCGGAATCTTGCACGACGACCTCTAGTGGTGTTTATTAATTTGATCGGTGTTTTCGCTGTAGAAGGTGGCGATCGATTCTAGGGTTGTAACCGCTTCTTCCATTGCTCCTGGTATTTCGTATAGTTCAATTAATCTTGCTATACAGTTTAATAGCAGGGCTGAAGCCTTTAGCTGTGAAGCGTAGTCTTTCAGCGCGCTTTGACAATTCTGGTGGTGATCGCCAGTCGAAGGAGAATGCGCTCCTTTTATTGGTAGCATTTTGTACTCTTGATGTTGCATCATACCTTTTTTGATGTATCCCCAAGTATTATAACTGATTGCGTTCAGTGCTAGCAACGTGTATGATGAAGGAGTAGTTTACGATCTCTGTCTAATGAGCGTTTTAAAGTTGACTGACTTAAGTCTTGGCGATACGGTAGCATATCGCCAGTTTCACTCTCAAGAGTGGTATCGGGTAAAAGTTGCCTCAATGACGACCCGCTGCATCGTTATAGATTACGACCCAGATACAAAATTCTGGAAATCGTCTGGCTTGGCAACCAGTAAAGAGTATCCTGACAGCGAAATATCCATTGTCACGTCCGAGATGCAAGAGTGCTGGGATAGGGAAGAAGGTAAATTAGGTATCTTGAGATCTCTAAAAAAGGGTGATGACATTTCAGTCGAAGCTCTTAAAAAGATAGCGATCAAACTAATAGGGCAAAGCGATTGCAGTAAATTCGCCTACATTGAGTGTATTAAGGCAATCCTACTCACAAACGGCATTCCTAGTGACTGCTTGATCGGAGTGATCGAAATACTAGCTACCAAATAAACTAAAAACCCGCAAGATATCGATTATATCTTGCGGGTTTTTAGTTATTTATTCAAAATTGAAAGCGTACACCACACCTTGCGATGTAAATCCAATCAGGTCTGTTCGATTCTCCAAGTAGGCTTCAATAGCCGCTTGCATTTTTTCTTCTTCTTCCGATTCGTCGTCGGAATCCTCGAAATCGACATCGTTCTGTAGGTCATAGTCCTTCAGGCATTCCTCTAAACTTTGCTCACAGTAACTATCGTTGATCGTCCCAAATTCAAGACTGTTGAAATCAACGCTTGAAGAACTAAGGTAGCTGTAAAGAAGTTCTAAAGCCTCCCAAGAGAAGTCGTCTGGATATTCCCGATCGTATGCGGAAACGAATTGTGACTTTGTGTAAGATGGCATAAGGACTCTCCGTATGTTTGTATATTAAGTTTACCACTATTGTATTTATAAATAAACAGAAAAGCGGGCGATCTAAATTATCAGATCGCCCGCTTTTCTGTTTATCTACCCAAACCAGAAACCTTCTATTTTACGGAAAAAATCTATCAAGCAGTCTTTTTGAATTTGGTATAGATTGTTGGACGTTTTGCGCCTACCACTATCGTCTCTGCATTTCCAGTAGTATTGATCACATCCAAATTTGTCTTGTGTCTTGATGATACCAAAGTCATCAACGTTTTTCGTGAGCTGTGTTACCATGAAATCCCACGCATGATCATTAGTACAGCTATCTTCTCGTGAATCCATTGTACACCTCTTTGATTACAGTCCTGCGTTGTTCAACCTATTTAGGATCGCCAAAATATCGCTAACTATGTCACGACCACCAATCTTCACGATATTACTGACCTCTAAGTTACCACCATCGGCACTGATCATTTGCAAGGTCGCTCCGACCTTTACTAGCGCGCCTAGTGTATTCTGGAGTTTGATTTCATTCCCAACTTCAATTGCCCCACCACCAAAGCCCCCAAATTTTAGTTTATCTCCAAGCTCAAATGAGCCTCCATTAAGAGATTTCATCAGCATCCGACCTCCCTGGATCGCTAAAGCAGCCTGTGGATTAGCGCCGAGATAGGCATCCATAGCCAACCCAGCAATGCCTGAAAAACTGAGTTTTGCAAGCGGATCTTCAATGAATGATTGGAACATCGCTACACCACCTTTAATACCAGAGAAAGTCTCTGGTAAACCAGCTTTGAAAGTCTGAAAGCCAGCCATCGCTTTGTTTACGCCTTCGCCACTCGCGAGATTAAGCTGCGTCTCAAGTACACCATCTTTAAGAGTTTGCATAGACGCCTTTGAAGCTTGTCCTGTTTTGCTGGCGCTAAACTCTAAGTTAGTTTCGGGTTTTCCATCTTTAAGAGTTTGCATAGACGCCTTTGAA
>Ga0222649_1000435_pt1 | contig 14095 bp, 17 predicted proteins | sample AntAcemetagen337_FD_179865 | JGI IMG/M metagenome (GOLD analysis project Ga0222649, IMG submission 179865) | Saline water microbial communities from Ace Lake, Antarctica - #337 | ecosystem: Environmental > Aquatic > Non-marine Saline and Alkaline > Saline | place: Antarctica: Ace Lake... | reverse complement strand
AGCTTCTTTCGAAATCTGTTCAAACTCCTCATCCGTTACTTTATGATCATAATTTCCACTGTATAATTCTGAAGTAGTTCGTTTAAGCTTATAAGAAAGCTTTCTGCCTACTTGCTTTGAGCTCAGCATTTCAAAATTAAAAGAAAGTACAATAAAGTCTTTTCTTCTATTTAGATCAAATAGATCATTTTCTAAACTATTAGCGAACGAGCTTTTTCCACTGCCGGAAATTCCCGCTATGGTATAAATTGTATTAGGCTCAATGCCCCCCATGCAGAGTTTATTGAACTTAGCCCATTTAGTCTTTAGAGAGTTTACTATTCCTCTTCTTCTATCATCTATATAGGCAACAATTTCGTCAGTTGCTTTAGAAATATGTTTATACTTTAACTTATTCAAGGTCTTCTCCATAACTAATAGTTTTTGGTGAAGAGGCTTCTTCTAATCTAGGAGACCATGCCTCCCATTCCTTAGCAGTAAGCCAATTAGCTAAGCGTTTCATATAGCCTAACTTATTTTCTTGAGTACGTATATCCACTTCTAATTCTAAGCATTTAACGATGTGATCATGTCTAGCTTTTGATTTTTTTATAATGTTATTATATCGAATCTTACATCTTTCATGACCAACTCTTAAATAATCTTTAGTACCGTCTGGTCTTAATACCGACGTGGGGAATAAAGCTAACAACTGCTCAAACATTCCTTGACCCTTTACTAAAGCAACAAATTTTGGGGTTACTATGTAGGCGTTCCTACTTGATTTAAGATACCCAGCACTGGTCAAAGTATCAAAGTCTTCTTGAGTATCATATAGTTCTTTAATGGACTTTATGATATTCCAGCTATCTTCGTAAATTAACTGTGCTAAAAGAAACTGATTTGCTGTTACCTTAGCCTCAACTAAAGTGTCCGTGTTTATTTCTATTACCATTGTTTGTGTCTAACGACAAACAAGTTAACTATCCGTATTTATTTCACATTTCTTTACTTTTTTTTTGAAAAATTTAGATATACTAACTTTGTTAAATTGTGAAGATGAGCAGAGAATGTTAAATTCTTTACTGATTAATTTAGCTTCTTCGTCAAATTTACCATATATATCTTTTCTGTGGTCTTTAATAACATCTCTAAGTAAGAGTATATCATTGAAGTCCAAAGTTCTTTCATGGAATTTAAGAATTATTTTTTCCGATCTTCCATTTACTTCCTTAATGTCTTTTAAGGAATTTAGTACTAAATCTGGATATGTAACACTAAGTTTCATTCCCGATTTATATACTGGTTCTATTTCAGATATTGGGAATATTTCCATAATATTAATATTTCTTATTGTACCATTTTAGTTTGTTCTCGTCGATACCTGCTGGAGAAGATTTAAAATTACCTTCTTCATTTTTAAACATTTTAATTGCTTTTTTGGTATCAATTACTGAGTTCTCTTTGTTATCTTGTTTAGGCGACCATCCCATTCTTAATATATAATTAAGTACAGCAGGTACCTTAAATTGTTTGTAATACTCTAAGTCAGATTCAGAATCTCTCTTAGATATTTTTCTTTTATCCTTAGTCAGAAGACCTAGATGATAGTAGTTGATTTCACGGGGCTTAAACAAGCCCTGATCTACAAGAATATTGTAAAGCATAATTTGTTTAGGGGTATTAGACAAATGATCTACACCTCTAATAATATAATTTACATTTTGTTTTAGATCATCTACTAAAGAAGCAAAAAGAAAAGCGACCGAGGCGTTACTCTTGATCAACACAGTTGTCTCACCTAGATTAGAAATATCTTGTTTAGTGGTTTTTATCTTACCAGAAATCTGGTCGTAAAATTCAGTTGGAAAATATTTATCAATAATTTCCGGAGTATTATGGATTAAGATAGCTGTACCATCTTTAGACGCCATTCCTCTACTAACAAGAGTTACTGCTAATCTTAAGTGCAGTCGCTTATTTTTACTTTGTGTATAAAGTTTATCCCATTTTAATCCAAAGAATTTCATTGAATTAAGGATATAATTTACATTTTCTTTAGTATTTCTATTCTCATCAGTGTCTTCTATTCTAAGAATAAATTTGCCCCCTTTGGCTTTAGCGTATAACCAGTTTAAATAAGCTGTACGTAAGCCTCCGATATGTAAAAAACCAGTTGGAGAAGGGGCAAATCTAGTTATTACTTTAGGTTGTTTTTTATCAAATATTTTTGTAAAAAATTCAATAAGTTGTTTTATAAATTTCATTTGACAATATTTTAGTTAATGTACCCAATACGTTGCAATATCTGCTGAAGCTGTTAAAGGTACTTTATTGCAATAGAAACTTCCTGCTTTTTCCATACAATCAACTTGTATTTTAGTAGCTGTTTCTATCATATCTTTTGTGGCTTCTATATTAGTTTCATCATGAACAACGTTCACAAGTTTAATTGAAGCTCTTTTAGTCGGCCTAATACCTAATTTTAATAATTCTTCTCTCATTAAAACTAAGGCTGTTTTGGTAATATCTCCAGAAGTACCTTGAATAGGACTATTCTGTGATTTTCTTTTAATTCTTCCTGATAATGAGCCTAATTTACTATTATCTTGTTTTGTTCTTTCATTAAATCTTTTAACCTTTAGTTTTTGAAATTCTTCCCATTCAGGAATCCATCTAATTCTATTAGTTACTGTATTAGTCCTTATATAGCCATTATTCATAGCTAGGACAGCGTTGTTATCAAAGAATTGTTTTAGGCCCTTAAACCCCTCGTAAAAGGCATCTATGAGCTTCTGGGCCTCTTCTACTGATATCCCTAAAGTTTTTCCTAATGTAAAAGCACTTCCTCCAAAAGATATCATAAAATTTAATATTTTACCTTTTTGTCTGTATGCTTTATTTTCATTATCTTTTGTTACAATAAATTCTTTTCCAAATGATACTGTAAATAGTTTGGTTGCAACAAATGAGTGCATATCACCATCTCCGTTTAAAAAGAAATCTATGAAAGCTTCATCATGTGCAAGATCTGCCATAACCCTAGATTCTTGTGAATTATAGTCTGCTGTTGTCAGAAGATTACTATCTTCTACTATAAAACATTCTCTAAATTCTTTATCACTAGGTACTTGTTGTAAATTCAATTTGTATTAACCTAGAGTTCTTTATCTCTAGCTCTATAGGTTTTAATTCCCTATAGTTTGGACTATATCATTATCTGAGTATAGATAAATATTTATTATATTTACAATTTAATTTATATTCTTCTTTTCCAGAATAAAACCAACTTGCAAATATTTTTCCTTCTTGTACTCCTGTAGATAATTCGTAAAAAATTCCAGATTTTCTTGGAACTTCTTTTAAATTTAATGTTTTAAGATTGGGGTATTTTATTTTAAACCAATTATAAAAAGAGGTTTGAAAATTTAAATTATTATTAGTGTATCTAAATTCTCCTCCTACCCATTTTTCTTTTTTATAAGATCTTTTTATATTACCGTCCCCATCATGTAATCCTCTTATATACATTTTTGTACATAATTCAGATTTAAATTTAAGAAAAGGTATTTTATGTTTTTCAACATTTAAACCTAATTGGGTTAAATTTTCTATTAACTCCAAAGAACTTATTCTTAATTCTTTATCTACTTGTTTATATGTAAAAATAGGGCCTGTATACTCTAAATAATCTTTAAGTAAATTAAAAACTCTTTCAGTATCTTTATTCCTCATTCTAATACATATTCTAGAATTCTTATTATCTATATAACCATCTGTGGAAACTATTCCTATAAAATAACAATATATTGGATTTGATATATCTAACTTACTGTTATTAATTTTATATTTAAAATGTCCTTTTTTCATTGTATAAGTTTTAATCCTTATACGCAACAGATGTTAAAATGTTTCAGATATTATGCGCTCGTGGGTTTTTACTGTCTGTTCTAGACTCCATAACCTAGTCTCTGCACCTGATGCATATCCCTATGCACATTGGCTCATGATTGGCGTTTCAGCTTTCCATGAATTCACATAATTTTTCAATACACATCGCTGTGTAAAGCCCCAATTTACTTTAGGGTTTCTACTACTTACCCTACCTGTTTCTACTATAGAATTAAAGGAGGTATGAAGTCTACCATCTGATTTTATATACTTTTCTAAGTATTTTTTACCAAAGGTACTTATTACTTTACTTTCTTTTCTATACTTCATTAGATACTGTATAATATCCAATTCTTTTGTATGTATATCAAGTAATTGTAAAGCTTTAGTACTAGAAGATATTTTATTATCTTTATCATAAGGGGTAATTCCAAATGTGTTTCTTAGGATAGATATAACTTGTTGGTCACTATCCCAATTAACTTTAGATAATTTAGAATTTGAAATTTTACCTGAGAATAAATCTAATTGATAAGAATCTACTTTATAATTAGAATCTTTATCTACAAGAATTTCATCAAGTTTCTTTTCAGTATCTAATATTCTAATACTGTATTTTTGATGTATTTTAAGCCATTTAACGGTATCTAACTTAAAACCGTTGTACTCTATATCTCCAAGAGCTAAAGAGGCTCTGTTTTCAAGAGAAATGGTATTCTTAAGGGAGTACCTATCTATCCATACTAGTTGTACTTCTTTAAGTTCTATGGGGTAGATAACGTCTTTAGCTCCGTATATTATTTGAGAATAAGTGAAAGGGGAACTTCCTATATAAGTAAATTCATTCCTAACATCTTTTTCTACCGTTTTACCAAAGTGATGTTTGTAAACACCTGCTAAACTAAAACGTTTATGAGTCCTAATATAAGCCATATTATACTTTCCATTGTATATAACCATATCTGCTAACATGGTATCATAAATAGTGTTTAGTATTATATCATATTGTTTTAACATGTTATAGTCAAACTTGATATTATGCCCAATAAAAGTAATTTCTTTATTTTCTAATAAAGGTTTAAATATGGATAAATCAATATCCCGAGTATCTATTATAAATTGATCTGTTTTTGTACCAATTTGTAACATAATGACTTTGTGTATTAAAGGATCAAGGCCATTGGTTTCGCTATCTAGCGCTAGTTCTTTTTCTTTACTTAGAAATGTAATTAACTTTGGTAATTCTGATATTGTTAAATAGGATATATCTTTTTCTTTAGTAATGTATTTTGAATTACTGTAGAAATATATCATGTATATGAATATAAAAGCCTACAGTTTAATGTAGGCTTTTTTCATTTTTTTTCTTGATTTTTAATTAAGGTAATATCTGTTCAGAGATACATTTTTTAAAGTAGGAATCTATATCCTTTTCTTTTACTATTGTAAATGGAGATTCTAATTCAGTTATTGTTTTTTTTAAAGTATTTTCCGCTTCATCTGCAACTATAATGGTTAAAGTATGATTTAATTTTTTAAACTTTTCTAAAAGATAATTATCCAATACAATATTTAACTCTTCTACTGTGGATACGTCATGTAATACAGTTAATATACTACCATTAAATTTTAGATAGGGGTTTAAATCCTCGTATATTGTTTTTAAGTACGAATTTACAATACTTTCTAACATATTTCCTTTATAGCATTTTTTTACATCATTAAATGTAGAAGAAGGGGCTACCATTTCTCCGGCAAAGTTAATATCGTCATCTAATACAAAAAGTCCGTCTATATCTAGTAATCTTCCAAAAATACTAAATTTATAGACTATAGTATCTTTAAAATAAGTTACTAATTTTTTTGTAGTATCCATTGGAATTTTGGAATCTTTAAATCCTGCGAATATAACCATATTATGCCATAATTAATTTCAGTACTATAGTACATTTTAAATTATAGCTATCTACTTCTTTTTTAAGTAATAGCAGTTTACTTTCCATATCTTTGCTATATTCCAATATAGCTTTTGGAAGACTTCCATTTTTTCTGCCTAAATAAATAGCAGAGCGTTCATCCAAACAATCCTTTATCTCTACGATTTTAGGAGTTATAGGCCTATTTGCCTCTGTTTGAGCGTGTTTAACTCTTGCGAGATTTTCTTTTACGACACGAAGTTCCTCTAAAACTGCGCCAGCTTGTATCAGTTTTCCTGATTTGATGACGTTAAGAAGTTTTTCTTTCTTTAGTTCAAGGTCTTTACGTATCTGTAGCAATTTAACCAAACTATAAGTTGATTGAATTGTTTTAAATTTTACAGATTGTTCCATTTGAAATATATTTTTTAAGTTGCACTCACTTTGTATTAAATTCTCTAAACTTATATTTAAGTCTTGAGAAAATAAAATTAAAGGGTTGATTACATTTTCATTTAGCCTCATTTCATAATGCAAATGGGGCCCAGTTGAAAATCCAGTATTACCTAAGGTACCTATTTTCTGTCCTTTAATTATAGTATCTCCTTTAGAGATTGTAATATTGTTTAAATGAGCGTATATAGTTTGTAAATTAAATTCTGTTTTGATTATTACTAAGTTACCATATCCAAAAGATACTCCTGCTCTTTCTACTATCCCTGAGGTAGTAGCTATAATAGGGGTTCCAATATCCCCAGAAAAATCTATTCCTTTATGTGTTCTGTTATAAGGATAATTTCTGTGTTCTAAATATTTACTGGATATTCTATGAATATTACTATGTTTTATAGGTAATATGGTAGGTAATTGATTTAAATCATAGGTTCTAAACCCAAGATTATAAAATTTAAATGAAGTATTTAAACTTTTTTCAATTATTTTTGTTTTAAGATTTTCTTTAAGGTTAATCTTATTGCCTATGTTTGGTAAAGATAATAAAAATAAGATAAAAGTGAAAATAGATTTCTTAAGAAAACTACTTACCTTGTTTTTCATATAATTATAAAAATTGTTGTATCTATTTTACGTATTTTTACCTAATAAGTTTCTTAAGTAGGTTTAGCCAGTCATTTTTCTAGTTCTTCCCATAGTTACTTCCCTATATAAACTATCTAAAAAAGTTTTTATTTTATAGGAATTTGTACTGGCTTCAGTAGCTAATGCTACAAGTGTTGTGTAATCTTCTTCTGTTAAAAATTCCCTATTTCTAAATATCATCTTTTTTAAAGACATGCTTATAGTAAGGGTATTAGTGTGTACTACCATTTTATAAGGTATAAAAATACCGCCATAAAGACGGTATTTATTAAAAATATTCTGCTTTTATACGAAGTATCTTTTCAAATTCTTTGTCAATTTCTTTATTTCCTGTAAATATAGTAGCAACTACTTCTAGATTACCCTCTTCTATATAAGAATAAGGAATAATTAATTGAGATTCTTTAGATAATTCTAATTTTTTCGTTTTTCTTCGTGATCTGTTTTGTTGTTCTTCTTTTAACCAAGAAGTAAAAGGTTGACTGAGACGTTCTAACCAAATAGTACCGTCTATTAATTTCGTACTATCTTTCAATAGTTTTTCTGTTTCTTCCCTTGCAGGTTTTAATTGCCAGTACTCACTTATTAAAAAAGGAAGACATCCCATTCCATTTTTATGGAAATCAATGAGCTTTATATAATCTTCAAAAGCTTTTCTCCTGTCAATATGTACTGTAGCAAATGTTTTAGGAATGATATCAGTCAGTATTTCCTCAAAAGAATATGTAGTATTTTTAAAACTGTACCATTTCTTTTTTATAATGACTCTTTTTTCTCGTTCTTTTATATTAACATATAGCTTAGGGAAAATAAGTTTAAGTAGCCTTTTAAATAATAAAAGATCTTTCTTTAGCATTTTTTCCATAACGTTAAATTTATTAAGTGAAAAAGGAGACAGGGTTATTCGCCTATCTCCTTCTGAGTATTTAATTTAAATATTAAAATGTTCCTGGTGACCTAGCCTTAGGTTCTGCATCAACGCCTAATGAGGGCCTTGCCTGCGAAAATAAGAGATTGGTAGTAGCGTCAACGGAACTAGAGTTAAAAGAATTTAAGATATTTTTGTAAGAAGAGTTTAAAACTATATAACATCTTACTGTTTCGGAAGAACCAGCAACTTTATTATATACCATAATCATTCTCATCGAGTTATCCGGTATATTCTTTTTTTTGGAAGTAGAATGCACAGAAGCAATTGCAATAGGATCTAATGTATTAGGGACACTTTGGACATGTCTTTTTCCTACAATTATAACTTCACTTAGAAGAATATGTTTGCACATACTGCCCTCTTCATCAATTGTACCTGTGTTTTCAGATTCTTTCGAAGTAGCACTTACTGAATTGGAACCTGAATCGTCTGACTTAAGAAGCGATGAAGCTGATACGCTCTTTACTTCTTTTTTAACTGCTTTAATAGTAGGCTTAATAAATCTGCTCTGGGCTACTTTACTAAGTTTGGCTACTTTTACAGCAGAGGGGGTTGCTTCAACTATACTCCGAACGTCTGTATAAGGTGTTGAAATTGGTTTATCAAAAGGTCTTATAAAATACCCCGAAAGGAAAGTTAACATTCCGATTAATAAAACATGAATGACATTTATTTTCTTTTCCATGACTTTAATTTTAATTATTAGTTTCTGTTTAATAGTACATTTTAAGTGTTCTCTCACTCCGACCTTAGTCTTCCTTTGTATGAAAGACGTTTCTTTCATAAGCAATTGATGTTTTGCTTTAGTCACATATAGTCCCTGTACCGTTTTCCTTACTGTTTTCTGTGTACTAAGTTAATTGGCTAGAATAGTACATCAGTGTCTTGTGTCGTTTCCCATTTCCTATATTTAAATAGTAGCCTAGTTTTCCTTCTTACGACGAATATGGCGCATTGACAAATATCCTATAATTAAAGGTAGGCGTTTCCAAAATCGTAATTAATACTTACGTTCTTCTACTATTTTTGCGCCAACAGAAATTAATTCTTTTTTTATAGAATCTTTTATTTCTTTTATATCTTTAATTTGTTTTTCTAACATATTTATTTCTTCTGTAAAAGATAAGATTACCTCTTGCTCGGAAGTAGTCGAACTAACAGCGTACAAATAGTAAGAATAACAATTTGGATTGTCAAAAGCCTTTTTCTTTCTATGCAGTTCTAATTTTAAAGCTGCATATTTATTTCTTAATTTACAATAAACACATCCACATCCTGGAGAGTAAGTAGCGCTTCTTTTATTATTATTGCCTCTATGAATTTTTTCATCAAAGTCATACTTTGCAATAGTAGTAATTTTTTGCTTATATTCTTCTTTTACAGTTGTGGTCAATTCAACTAAGATACTAGGGTTATTCAAAAGAAAATTAACTGCCTTTTCATTGGCAATTTTTATAAATAGACTTTTGGAATGTGCCATATTAAACTAATTTTTCAAGTTCAATAAAATCGGCATAATTCCCACTTGCGATAGCTTTATCAAAAACGGTATTAAGATTTTCTAAAGCTTCGTATGGTTTTTGTTTTTTCTTATACTCTTCTTCAGTATAAGGAGCTTCTCCAACTACACCTGAAGAACTGTAAATTTTCTTAGGTGTAATTTTCGCTGATTCTTTACATTCTTTTTCGAGAGAAGTTATTTTCTCAAGGGCTTTTTCAGTAATGGCTTTTACTTTTTCCTTGATTTCTTCTATCTTAGACAGTTTTATATGTTCTACTGCCAGAGTACCTAAGGTACCGTCTGCTTTTGCTTTACCAATATATCCTCTTATTTCGGTAGTAGCTTTTGCAGTAGTTATTTCAAAAGGTTTTTTAGACATTGTTATTATTGTTAAATTAGACAATAAGGTACGTTCTCTTCTGCTTAAAGCGAGAACAGCTTACATAAGTAAGTCATTTTGGCCTTTAATTAATAGGTTATTTTCCTGCTTTTAACTTTAGCAAAGATTTAATGAAGTCTTTAGCTTGTCTAGCTTCATTTTCAATTTTCTCGGCCTTTTCTAAATTGGCAGAGTTTAACTGGTTTGCTACGGCTTCAGCTTTTTCGTGATTATCAAAGAAAGTGGATTCAGCCATAATATCCAAATGACCTTGTTCAAAAGGTATGGTAATCTTTTCTTTTTTTGGATTAATGATGACGCCGGTGTCTTGTTCATTGATCTCTACTCCTCTTACTACAACAGATTCTACAGCTGCGTATTTAAGCATATTTCCAATAGTTGCCCCAAAAAGACCACTATCATTGTCTTTGTGATTATCTACTTTAAAAGATTTCACATTAAAAATTTCTTTTCCTAGCAACATTGTTGCATTATCGATTGGTTGACCTGTTATTTCTGTTTTCATGACTATTTATTTATTATTACAATTATTTGTTTGTAGTCCTCGGATCCTATTTCCACTATTTTTTTTATTTTGACTAGTGTAGGATTTGAGATAATATCTCTTTCTAAAATATCTTCTTCTAAACGAATAAAGAGATTGGTTAAATTGCTTGACTTTTTACCTAATTCTCTATAATTATACAATTCAGAGTCTATAGATTTTTTGAAAGGATTCCATATTATCTCATAAGAAGTAGTTAGTTCGTAAGGAAAAAATTTAAAAATCCATTTAGAAATTCTAAAAGTTTTAAGTTTGATATATCTTCCGCCTAAATAATCGGCAATAAGAATAGTATCTACTTTCTTAAGAACAGCTTCTTTATTAGTTAATAAATTATAAATACCTTTCATTGTTAAAATTTAAATGGTAAAGGGGAAGTAGAAATTACCTTAATGTAAATACTCATAAACAAAAAGCATGTAATCTAATCTACTTTTACCCCTGTTGATGGTTCTCCTTATTTTTTGGACTGTCAGTTTAATTCCCACTACTACATGGTAATATATCCTCACAGTAAATAATTAATGATTGCAATTAATTTTCAAGATATCTTATTTTATATTAACTTTTTAAAGGGTCACGGTATCGCTCGTGTTCTCAGCTTGCGCTTAAACAGTCTTGGCGCCCCCACCTCCCGTAACGGTGTCAACCTAGTCCTATCAGGCCGATTTAAATGTTAAATAAAAATCAATATTTTTATGAAATATATTACTTTTTCGCTATGTTTTATTCCACGAATCATTTAGTATTATCTGCCCTAGCCCCTCAGGGCTTCCCCTAAAAAGCAAGGTTAATGCTTTACACACCCATAATAATAAATATTCTCAACAATTACGGCAAAAAAGTGTTTCCGTTAAAATTTTAAAGTTTTGATATTAAATTTAATTTTTATTAAAACCAGTCTACCCATACATATAATCCTAGAAGATAGGGGCTATTTCTCCTATTACAAAGAAATCCTACCTCTGTCACCTCATACCCTGCTCCCCTTTTGTTATATGTATGTTGATTAAGCGGGAATTAAACCTCTTATCACTCTTCAATCTAGGCTATAAAGCTACCCACTAACATTGTCTTTTGGGGGATACCCATTAGATCCAGTTTGAGTTTTTAAAATGAAGATTTGCCAATACTTACTGTATAACCGTTTGACTACGGTCGCCTTTTTCTAGGCTTTATCTGGTATTTGTGTCGTTTATTATTAAATTTATCTTACACGCCTTCAGGGGGAACGTAGACTTTAAACTACTCGCTTGGGAAATTTATTTACGAAATCCTACTTTACTACTACAAAAGTGGTTCTAAGCAATAAGGAGTTAGGTCGACCAAATGTGCTACCATAGGAAGAAGTCCTTACATGTATTAAAATCTTTATTGTATTTATTTCATCATTTCGTGTTATGAGATAGGCAGTTCTTTATCATTCATACAACTGAATTTGACTTTTCTCACTACTACTATACTTCACATCCCCGCCAAGGGTGTCCATATAATAACTACCTAGAACATGTTTTATACTAGTTGTATCAATACTAGTTCCCTATTAATTTAGTCTAATAAAATACTAAATTTTTTCATATCAATACGATTATCTACCTTAGGGAATTGTTTTGGGTAAATTATGATATCTCCTAACTTGGTGTAAGCAGATACGTTCCTATTGACCTTTTTAAATATTTTAGGAATAAAATCTTCTTTAATAGTATTAAGACTTATAGAGTTATCAGCCATAAACCAGGAATTTAATTCGATAAAAGCAATTAACTTATTATGTATAGGTACGATAATGACGTCTTCAATAACAACGAAACCTAATAAATAAGATTTAATGGAAGCTGTATCTAGTACCATTCCTCTTTCATTTATCATAATATCTTCAAATCTTCCTAATACCTGTAATTCTTTTTTTAACATGTGACCCATGTCAAAAGTGCGGCTTGAATAAGAAAAGTCTGAATTTTTTACAACAACTTTATTTTTGATATTTTCACTATATAATACTTTTGGAGGTCTTAAATTTTTAATTAAAATCTCCTCACTATTTTCTCTTAAATGTACTTTTAAAGAAGGTTTACCTACAGTTTGATTTTTTCTTAGAAAATTACACTTCTTATAACTAATCAAAGTGGGATACTCGGAAATAGTATAAGCATAATTAAATGAAAAACCAGTACTGTTAAATAACTTTCTTTCTTTTTGAACTAAAGAACCGAATAATGTAATCTCTTTTAAATGTTTTCTGTATTTAAAAAAGTTTAAATATAATCTTATTCTTTTAAACCATCCTTTATCAGGATTTAATATTTTTACTAATTCTAAAAATTCAGAAGTATGCATTAATGCAAAGTTAACTTCTTGATTTTTTAAAGTGAGCAATGATTCACGTAAAGTATTATTATCATGTCGATATACTTCACCTCCTTGAACCAAAGGACAAATAACAGAATTAATAAAATGATAAGGGTACATTTCTCCTAATAGAATTGAATTTATTCTACCTTGAATAGGGAAATATTTTAAACTATGGTCTACTAGGACATTTAATTCCTCTGTTGTAAATCCTATAATCTTTAAACCGGAATAAGAACCGGGGGTACACATTGCTAAAATTGAAGTAGAGTTTTTAATACTCTGTGTTAAAATATCAATGTCTGTTTCTATACCACTTGTTTGGATAAAATTAATAGGGATAGCTTTAAAAGTTCTGAACTTTCTATCTAAAACCGTTAAATTTAAATTATCACTGGTACTTAAGGCACTATATTCTCTATTTACCCATAATTTTGCAAAACATTTCTGAGTAAAATTTCCTTTAGGAATATCGGCAGAATTGTCTACAAATACTATACTAGAACGTGAGCTAATTAATAGCTGTAATAGATTTACATCGTCTATATCCCCAGGGATAATAGTGACGTGAATATTTCTTGCAAATGCAGCTAAAATAGTTGTTGTTAAGAATCCAATATCTTTTGTTTTAATAGCGATACCGTCACCTGGACTAGAGAGCAAATCTAGAAAATTTATTGTTTTAACGGTTTCAGTATAGATATCAGAATATCTCCAATTAGTGCTGGATATTATTGCAAATTTATGCCAATTTTTTGAAATATTAGATAATATTCTTTCCATTAGCTTTGACTTTTAGTGTATTTATTAGCATTTTCATCAATTTCAAAGAAATAACTAGTTGAGTTTAAAACTTCTTGAGTCTGAGAAAGCATAATGTTTCTCCACTCCAATACAAATCGACCATTTTTATCTATTATATCAGATAGAATTTCTGCTTTTAATTTTTCTACTTTTAACTGTTTGCTAATTTGACTTTTAAAGGATTCTCCTTCTTCTTTAAGACCATCTAAGATAGCGTCAAAGAAATTAATAAATAATTTAATATTCATGACTTTAAGTTTTAAAAAAATGCAACTGTTATTAGGTAAGGTAATTACATATAATCATAGTCTATTTGTTACAATAGAAATCCTTTTATTACCCTCTAACAGTCGCATTAACCGGGTCACAAAAAAACTTATGCTGCAGCTTTTTCGTCTGTAGCTTTAATTGAAACAATACACTCATCGAGTATTTTGTTTAATTTAGTGTCGGTGATTGAAAGTTTCCAACTTCCATCTTTTTCTTTGAAAGGGGTACGGAACCATGCTTTAAGAAGATTTTTAGCAGATTTTATACCTTTACGATACTCTACGTCTTTTTTCTTCTTATTGCCATCTTTTACCTTATCCATTCCTTCTTGGATGTAAGAGATAGCTAGGTTACGAATCTCTTCGTTAGGAGCTTGTTTGTTCAAACATGCAAATAAAAATTGCTCTGCTTG
>Ga0222649_1000434_pt1 | contig 14101 bp, 15 predicted proteins | sample AntAcemetagen337_FD_179865 | JGI IMG/M metagenome (GOLD analysis project Ga0222649, IMG submission 179865) | Saline water microbial communities from Ace Lake, Antarctica - #337 | ecosystem: Environmental > Aquatic > Non-marine Saline and Alkaline > Saline | place: Antarctica: Ace Lake... | reverse complement strand
CTGGAGGGGGTCCAATACTGGGAGCGCGGCACCCCCTTCGGCCGCACGCGCGTCGACCCGGGCGCGTTCCCCGAAGCGGGCCCCGAGGCCTTCGGCGAGGACGAGCCACCGTTCTAGCACTGACGCCAACCGTTCCCCCGCCGCCCGCTGGGCGGGGGTCCGGTGGTCGCCAGATGTTCCCCCACCCCCCGACAAAACCCCCATGCGCCTGATAGCGAGACCCACCCCCACCGCGCGCGAGGCCGAAAGGCAAGCCCGCGCGTTCGAGGGCTTGCGGAAACGGGGCCGACCCCTGCCTCCACTACCCCCGGACGAAGCGACCTGGGCCCCGATCCCTGGCTACGCCCAGTACGAGGTCAGCGCGGAGGGCGTGGTGCGCAACGCGGTGACGGGCCGCGTTCTGCGGCAAAGGCGGAGCCGCTTCGTCGACACCTATCTGCGCGTGATGCTCCACGCCGGCCGACGAAGCGGCGAGGCATGCGCCGCCCATCCGTACGTCCATCACCTCGTGTTGCTCGCCTTCGTCGGGCCACCCCCGAAAAGCGCGGTCGTACACCACCTCAACGGCGACCGCGGCGACAACCGTCTCGTTAACCTGGTGTATTGCACCCTCAAAGAAGCGCCCCTCTGATGTCCCTTCCGATCCGCATCGTCTTCGACCTGGAGACCTACTCCGAGGCCGCGCTGGAGGATACCGGCTCCGAGGTCTACTCGCGCCACCCGTCGACGGATGCCATGTGCGGCGGGTGGGTCGGCATCGACGACGCCGGTATGCCCGCCGGACCTGTCGAGACCTGGGTCCCCGGCCAGCCGCCTCCGGCCTGGGCCCGCGACCCCGAGGTCGAGGTGTGGGCGTGGAATGTGCGCTTCGACCAACAGATCTACGACCGTGTCCTCGTCCCCCGCTACGGCTGGCCGGCGCGCCCCCCGGGCATGTGGAGATGCCTCATGGCGCGCGCGGCCTACGGGAATTTGCCGCTTCGCCTCGAGCTCGCGGCGGTGGCTCTCCGCGCGGAGGCCTGCAAGGATACCGCCGGCCACCTTCTGATGATGCGATTGTCACGCCCGGCGAAGTCGACCGTCCGGACCTCCGACCCGAAACGCCACCACACGGCCGCCGCGGTGGCGCGCCTCCTCGAGTACTGCCGCGCGGACGTGGCCGCCGAGGCGGGCCTATTTCATCGGTTGCCGGCGCTCCCCCCGATGGAAGAGGCCGCGTTCGCGCTGGATCAGGTGATCAACGCGCGGGGGATCCTCGTCGACCAGGTGCTGCTCGACGCGTGCGAGGCGTCGATCCTCACGCTGCGGGAGCTCCATCGGGAAGACCTCCGCCGCATCACCCGCGGTGCGGTCGAAGACGAGAACCAGCTCGACGCCCTCGTCGGCTGGCTCGCGGCTCGCGGCGTCCCCGCGTTCTCTGGACAGGGCGGGATGGACAAGGACGCCGTCGCGGGGTACCTCGCCACCGTCGAGCGCCATATCGGACGCGAGCCGACCCCCGAGCTCGACGACGCCGCGGGGGTCCTCCGGATCCGCCAGGCGAACGGACGCAGCGCGCACGCGAAATTCGCCAAGCTGCGCGCGGGGTCCTCCGCCGACGGTCGTCTCCGTGGCGCCGTCCAGTACGGCGGCGCGCATCAGACGCTCAGGTGGGCCGGTCGGGCCGTGCAAACGCAAAATATGCCGAAGGGCATCCTCGGGTCCGACGCGGCCAGGGGGCCCACGTATGCGACTGCCCGCGAGCTGATTCGCACCGCGGGCGGCGATGTCGCGTTGCCGGTCGCGGCGTACGGCGACGGGGTGGTGGGCGTGTCGCGCGAGATGCCCGGGCTCCCCGCCGTCGTCTCGTCGCTGCTGCGCTGCTGCTTCGTCGCGAAGCCCGGGCACGTGTTCGCGATCGCGGACTACGCCGCGGTCGAAGCGCGCGGCGTCATTTGGTTGTCGGAGGACGTCGCGGGAATGACCGCTTTTTGCGACGGGGCCGACTTGTATTGCCTCGCCGCGTCCGCGATCGAAGGGCGGACGATCACGAAGGCGGACAAGGAGCGCAACACGCTCGGCAAGCCGACGGTGCTGGGGTGTGGGTACGGAATGGGCCCTGCGAAATTCGCGGCGACCTTCGACCTGAGCGAGGAAATGGGCGCCAAGGCCGTCCAAGCTTACCGCGGGACGTTTTCAGGGGTGCCCCGACTATGGAAGGACGTCGAGCGGGCTGCCGTGGCCGCGGTGCGGGACCCCGGGTCGACTCACCGGGTGGGGCGCGACGGGCGGGTCGCGTTTCGGTTCGGCGGTCAGCATTTGCTCTGCCGCCTGCCCTCGGGCCGCTGTCTGTGGTACCGCGACGCCTGCCTCGTCGAGGGCCCCTTCGCCGGGACGGTGGTCGTCGAGTTCGCGAGCGAGAACGGAAAAACAAAACAGTGGCAACGGGGGACCATCTGGGGCGGGACCTTCGTTGAGAATATCGTGCAGGCGCTTTGCCGCGACCTCCTGCTCTTCTCGATGCACGAGTGTGAGCGCGAAGCGTTGCCAGTCGTACTGCATATCCATGACGAGGTACTGTGTGAAGTGCCCGCGCCGGAGACCCCGGCAGCCGAGCGGGCCCTGGTGCGCCGCCTCGAAGAGGTCATGGCACGCCTGCCCGCGTGGGCCGAGGGGTTCCCCGCAAAAGTGGAGGGATTCCTATCGCCCTATTGGCGAAAGTAACCCCTTGACGCAGTGCCCCTGGTACTGATGCTGTGGGGGTACCCCGAAAGGCACCCCCCATGATCATCGCTACTACCGCCGATACCGCCGTCACTGCCCCCTGGACCCGCGCCAACGCCCTGCGAATCCGTGCCAAGGCCTGGAGCCTTTACCCCGTTTGCGCCGCGCTTGCCCACGTGTTCGATGGTCGCGTGTACCTTTGGGATGACTGCGCATGCAAATTCACTTCCCGGCACGCGCTGAGCGCCCGCGCCGAAAAGCGGATCTGCGCGGCATATGCGCGGCATGTCGCCTGACCCCACCAGGTCCCGCTATCGGAAAGCGGCTGCGTGCTGCCGCCTTCTGACCCCACCACGCGGCGACCTAATCGGCCTTGACACAAGGGGTGGGCCCCCACCCCCCATATCTTGTGCCCCCTGTTTTGTGTGGCAACCCTGCGGATTGCACGGTTAGGCTCGCCCACCCCTTCCACTCGTCAAAGGCATTATGCTCAACACAGCGCACCCGTCGACTATCGTCATCCTGCGGTCAGTCAACAAACTCCCTTGCGCGAAAACCATCGGACTACGTTCCGACGGTCGCCCCGCGGTCCTCGCAGGGTACGGCCGGGAAACCCACTGGCGCGTCGAGGCCCGCAACGTAGCCAGCTTCGACCGGTTCGTCGAAGTCCTCGACGCGGCGGCCGGGCTCGACGACGCTATCGTAATCCGCGGGCAGCTCGACCTGCAAGCGCTCGGTGGTCGCGACCCTGCGCTCGGCGTGCCCCGCCGCCTCACAGAGTGCCCTCTCCCCGGCGAGCGGGGCTGTTGGATCGCGGCGGAGCGGACGTGGATCCCGATCGACGTAGACGGGGCTCCCTTCGAAACGCTCGACGCTCTCGTCGCGGAGCTCCCCCCACCGTTCCGCCTCGCGTCGTACTGGTACCAGTGGACGTCGTCGCACCTCCTCGACGGCGATCCAGGCAACCTCCGCTGTCGGCTCTGGTTCTTGGCCGACGCGCCTGTGTCCGCCCGCGCCCTCCAGGACGTACTCGCGCCGCTCGCGGAGCGCCTGCGCCTGGACACCTGCGTGTATCGCACGGTCCAACCGGTCTACATCGCCCGCCCGACGTTCGTCGGTGACGCCGTCGACCCGGTCGCGGTACGGTGCGGCGTCGTGCGCGGCTTCGACGGCGATCTCGTCTCCGCAGTTGCCGTGAACGCGGCCGCCTCGGACGCGGGGCCTACGGGGCCCGTCCAGGAGGGGGCCGTCGCGGGCGGTGCCGGCGACGGCCACCCCGTCGAGATCGCGAACGCGGTCGAGCGGATCCTCGCGGCCAAGACGTCCGGATCCCGACACATGCACGCGCTCGGCGCGGGCTGCGAACTCCTCGCCCTGGGTGCGTCGACGGAGACCACCGCGGAAGTGATCGCGGAAGTGATCCGCGACCAAGGCCGCGAGCCGTCGCATGGCGAGGTAGCGCGCGCGCTCGCCTGGGCGGCCGCCAAACTCTCGAGCGGGAGTCTGACGACGGCCCGGCCGCCCGCGGCGGGGGGGCTCCCCGAAGCGGGCGCGGAGGACCCCGACGCGTACGGCGACACTGCCGTACGCGTCGCCATCGATGACGACGCGTACGGCATGGCCGCCGCGTTGCCGTTCGGACCGCCTCAGTACGGCACCAACGCCAACTCCAACGCGCTCCAGTATCTGCGCGCGCACCACTCGGCACCCGCGACAGCGGGGCCGAGCTTCCCCTTCACGCTCGCGCGGTACAGCGAGACCGACTACGAATGGAACGGGACCCACTACGCCGCCCTCGAGGCGGAGGAACTCGCCGCGCGGCTCCAGCGCGAGATCGGGATGCAGGTCTCGCAGACGGCCCTCGCGGTGACGCGCCACACGTTCACCAGAGCGGCCGCGGCCCCGTTCTGGCGCGAGGACCATCCGGGAGATGCGCCCGCCGGGGCGTGCGTTCCCTTCGCGAACGGCGTCCTTGACCTCGACGCGTGGGGGCTTGACGCCGCGACGCCGCTACGGCCCCACACCCCCCGGCTGTTCACGCTGTCCGCGTTGCCCTACAGCTTCGATCCGGCCGCGAAATGCCCGGAGTTCGATCGCTGGCTCGGGGCTTTGTTCGACGACCAGGAGTCGCGCGACGAGTTTCTCAAGACCCTGGGGTATATGTTTATTGGCGGCAACCCACACCACCGCATTTTCGTCTTCTCGGGCCGCCCGCGCGCCGGGAAGGGGGTCGCGCAACGGCTGATCGCGGCGCTTGTCGGCGAGGAGGGGTGGACGGCGTCCTCGCTCGCTACCCTCGGGGAAGACTTCGGTCTGGCCCCATTGATCGGCAAGCGCGTCGCGATCATCGGCGAGATGAATGAGCATCGGGCCGGCGCGATCGCGTCCCTCGCCATCGACCGCTTGAAGTCCATCTCGGGCGGCGACGCGGTGGCGATCAACCGCAAACAAAAGTCGATCGTAACCCTGAAGCTGGGGACGCGGTTCGTGATCGCGTGCAACACGTTCCCCGCGATCCTCGACCCATCCGGCGCCCTGCTCGACCGTATGACGGTGCTCCGCTTCGAGCACTCGTACGCGGGCCGCGAAGACCGCGACATCGAACGCCGGCTGGCCAACGAGTTGCCGGGGATTGCGAACCGCGCGTTGCAGGGACTGCGCGCGCTCAACGCGGACCGCTTCCGTACTCCAAAAGCGGTGGTCGAATACCTGAGCGAAATCCGCGGGGTGATGTCGCCGGTGAGTAGCTTCGCCGAGGATTGCATCGCGACGCAGGAGGGCGCCGCCCCGACGTTCGTCCCTGGCCGCGCTATCTTCGACGCGTACCGGGCCTGGTGCGCCGCACACAACGCCCGCGCAATCCCGGAAGAGCGTTTTGCTTCCGACCTGCGTGCTGTGGTGCCGTCCGTCCGGACGCAGCGGCCGCGCGTCAATGGCGCGCGAGTGCGCGGGTACACCGCGCCAGGGCTCACGCTGACGCAGGAGGGGGCGAGCCTCGCAGCAGACAACGCGGCCGGGTTCCCGGACGGCGCCTGACCGAGGGCGCCGTCCGGGCCCCACCGTTGACTGGGGGCCCCCACCGTGCAAGGTGCACGACATGCTCACGATCCGCGAGGCGGCCGACACGGCTGGCCTATCCTACTGGACCATCCGCAACGCGATCCGCCGCGGCTCCCTGCCGACGGTCACCTTCTCCCGGGGCGTGGTCCGGATCGAGCCTCGTGCGTTCGCGGACTGGCGGTGGAGCTGCAACGCCAAGGCGCTCCTCCGGGAGCTACTCGCCGCCAAGGGCCACACGGTGAGTGCCGTCGCGGATCGATGCGGCGTATCGTCCTGGACGGTGAAGGCCTGGATCCGGTCCGGGCGCCTCCCCGCGGAGCGCGTCCCGCCCGCGGGGTACCGGGTCCGCGGGGAGGACGTCGAGCGCCTGCTCGTCGCGGCGGCGGAGTGACGCCCGCGGCGGTGATTGGCATCGACCCCGGCAAGGAGGGCGGCGTCGCCCTGGTCCCCCTGGACCGGGTGAGCTTCGCGCCCTGGGTCCTGCCGATCCCGTACCTACGCGACGACGACCAGCCGGACATCCCTCGGCTGGTGTCCGCACTCTATATGGGCGCGCTCGAGGTCGACGTTGCGGTCTTGGCGCTGGAAGACGTGAACAGTTTTGGGATGGGCCGCCAGTCGGCGTTCGTCTTCGGGCAAGGGATCGGCGCGTTGCTGGCCATGGCGGCCGTCATGCGGACCCCCGTGGTCCGAGTCCGCCCCGTCGTCTGGCAAAAGCCGCTCGGCGTCCGCCGCGGCCGGGCGAAAAAAGCCGACGCGAGCGGCCCGGTGTCGCGACTGTTCCCCGGCGTGGAGCTCTTTCTCGGGGCCTCCCGCCCCCACTCGGGGGTTGTCGACGCGCTCGGGATCGCGGAGTACGCGCGACGACTCGCTACCGGCTATGGATCTGGCCACTCGTAGATGTCGATCCGGCCCGCTTGGCCGGCGGAGCCGCCAGTCGCCGCCGCGCCCCCGTTGCCACCCGAGCCCGAGAACTTACTCGAGGTTGTTCCATCGCCGCCGCCGGACCCGCCGTAGGTGGCGTACGAAGTAAAGGACGGGGCGGAGTAGACGATCGACTTAATGCCGCCGCGATGGCCGCGCTTTCCGGGGATCTTGAGCTCCTGAACCGCACCGACGGTGAGAGCGGCGGAGAGACTCCGCCCGCCGACGCCCCCGATCCCTGTCGCGGACACCCCGCCGGACCCACCCGCAGCCGCTACGACACCCGTTACTGAGGTACTGCCCCCCGTCGAGCCGTTCGCGTTTGACGCGCCACCCGCGCCGCCCGCGCCGACCGCGTACGCGATCGTCCCGGACGCCGTCCATCGGCCCTGTGCGATGATCATCTCGCCCTCACCGCCACCGCCACCGCCGTACGCGCCCGAGCCGCTCCCCGTCGATCCGCCCGCGCCGCCGCCGCCGGCCGCGCGCGCGACGATCAGATAATTGACTTGGGTCCTGGTGTGGTTGCCGGATCCGCTGGCATACTCCGTAGTCGTCACCGAGGACGGAACCGATCGGAATTTCGACGGATCGAGCGCGACCGGGACGTTCGTAAAGAGGCTGCCGTCGTAGACGAGTGCGTCCCCCGCCGCGATGTTCGTGACGACGTCGGGGTCGAGGCCCGTGAGCTCCAGGATGCCATGGTTATGGCTCAGGCTGCCGAGGGCGACGCCGAGCACGTAGACGCGCGTCGAGTCGATCGCGTAGGTCACTGCGCGGCGGAGATCCCCGGTCGCCGGGAGCACCCCAAGCTGGCCCGCCGTGGCGGTCAAGTAGCCGAGATCGCCCTCGGTCCAGCCGGTGATGTACGCCACTCCCTCGATCGTGATCTCGAACGTGTTGGCATCGATCACGTCGGAGACGAGGCCGACGCGGTCATAACCCAGCGTCATACTCGCCAGGACCCACACGCCGGCAACGATGCCGACGACGTTGCCGCGGGCGAACCCGTGCCCCGACTTAGTGACGAGGTACGCGAAGCGCGGCTCCGCCGGGGGGGCTCCCGCCAGGACGAGGCCCGTTGTCGCGCTCAGCGCCTGGAGGATCGGGCGCTGGTTCGGGGTGGTCGTCAACCCACCGGAGGAGTTGGAGACGTAATAGAGTTGCCCGGCGGTAAGCCCGGTAAGCCCGGAAATAAAGCCGTGGTAGGTGACGGTGAAGTGGTCGGAGTCCGCGATGGCGGAGACCACCCCCCGGGGCCACTCGCCCGCGAGGATTGCGTAGCCGGCGCCCGCGGGGCCCGAGCCGCCCGCGACCACCCACGCGGTGCCATTGTAGAACACCACTTGCCCGACGACGGTGAGGTTGTGCGCAGTCTGCGCGATCGCCTGGCTGATGGCGCTCGGCGCCGTCGCGGTGGCGGAGTGCCGCGCGATCGCGGACCGCGTCCCACTGCTGGCTGCCTCCCAGAGGACGGTCCAACCGCCCGTTTCGAGGAGGGCTTTGGTCGCGTCCGTGATCGACACGATCGCCTGCCCGGAGGTCTGGACGTACCCCGCGCCGCCGATGGCGATGGGGTCCTTGCAGACTCCGGCGGGCGCGCTGGCGGTGCCTTCCGCAATTGGCTTCACGTTCCACGCGAGCTGTGAGATCAGCCCCGCGTCCGAGGTCACCACGGGGGATTCGAGCGAGACGGGCGCGAATGCGCCAACCGCTCCCGTCCCCGCGTTGACCGCGAACGTCTGCCCCGCGGGCGCGACGCCCGCACCGCCCGGGACTCCGGGGCCGATCTGCTCTTGCAGCGCGTTGACCAAACCATTCAGGCGCCGCGCGCCAAGCCGCTCCCCGCGCTTGAAACTCGGGATCGCCGCTTGCGTGATTTTGTTGGGCGCGCTCATGGGAGGGAAGACGTTCCGATACCGAGGACCGAGAAGTCTGCCTGCTTATAGACCTGGGCGACGTACGCCGCCTCGATCGTCTGCTTGACCGGTTGCCCCGCCGAGCCCGGGACTGGCTTATACTGGTACCAGAGGTAATCCCAGCCCGCTTTCGTGACCACCGTATCGACCCCGTTGATCGGGACCGCGACTTCGACATTGCGGTGCACGCGGAAGCGGAAAGTCACATACCAAGACCCGTTTTGTTTATTCGCGGACGCGCCCGCGAATTGCACTTCCCCTGCGTCGTACTCGCGGAAAGCGTAGGCGTTTACCGCCCACCCCATCACGTAGAGCATCTTGCGGTAGAAGGGATTGAATTGCGCGGGCGTAAATACGTATTGTTCGGTGAATTCGATGATCGGGGCGTTGATGTCGACGCCGTCGATCGATTCGCCGTTGAACCCGATTATGTTCGCGTCAACTTTTGCGCTTTGCGCTGGGTACGCTGTCTGCGAGATGGCCACCTCGACGTGCTCTGACTCGCCACCGAAATCGTAAGCGAACGTCGTTTGGATCGTGTCGCCACCGCCACCGCTCGTCCCTGTCTCAGGGAGCGAGAACGTGAGGTCTACCTTGACGATGTCCGCTTCGCCGCCACCCGATGCGTACGGGGCCGCGTGTCGCGACGTGGCGACCAGGTATGACAGCTCGGTGTCGTAGCTGCCGATCGCCGGGCCGAGGCCCTCCGCCTTGGTGGGGTCGTTGGTGCCGTGGACGTAAAACACGCGAGTGAGCTCGGTGCTCGTCGACGTGCCCCGCAACTCGCGCATGGCGTGCGCCTCGACGACGTAGTATTGCCGAGTGATTCCGCTCGTGTCCACGTACGTCCCCACGCGCGCCAGACTGGCGCTCGGGACGACACCGAGGATAGATGCGGCGGTAAGGGTGACGTTCGCCACGAGCTCAACCCGACTGTGCAGAGAGGGTGTAGGTGACCTTCAACAAGTCGGCCGCGACGACGGTGCGGTCGCCCTCGGCCGCAAGTGCGGTGCAGAACAGGGTGCCGGCGGTGCCGGATTTTGTCGCGCTACTGACGAGGAATACGCCTTTGATCGTCTTCGTGCCACTGATCGTGAAGGTTAGCGGCGTGCTGTTGGCCAGCGCTTGGCTGGCCGCCGCGGGCGGGGCCCAGGTCTGACGCACTGACTCGTTATATGCGACGGCTTCGATCCATCCGCCGTGGCTCGACATCGTGTCCGCGGCGGCGATTGCGGAGTAGCTGGCGCTGTCGATTAGCCCGACGTACCAGGTGGTGATCGGAGACGAGCCACGGAAATATACGTCGAGCAGGCTATTCAGCGCCGCGTTAGCCACACCGTTCTTGAGATCCTCCCGCCACTTGAGGTGGCCGTCGGCGGCGAAACATTCGAGGTGGAAGGTGCCACCGATACGGAGGGGGGTGTTCATCGGGTCCTTAGGGAGCGAGTCCGCCGCCGATTTCGACGAAGCGCGAGATCTGGCCGAGGTAGGTGGTTTGCTTGCGGAGCTCGGAATTGACTTTGCCGAGCTCGGTGTCCGCGGTGGTGCGACCAACGTTTTCGGTCCCGAAGGTCCCGGTCGTCGCGACTTTCGCGATCAAGCTGTCGTTCGCCTCCGCGACTTCATTCGCGGTCGTCCCGAAAAACGTCGGGAACACGGACGCCGCCGCGCTGAAGAGTTTGGGGAGCGCGACCTGGAAGCCGTCCTTGATCGCGTCGCTGATACCCTGGACACGGGTCTCGCGTTCGCGCCCCAGACGGATCTTCTTTGCGATGATCGTCGCGGCTCCTTCGCTATCGAGTCGCACCTGTTGTGCGCCGTTGAAAAAGCGCTGGCCAAGGGTCGCCTGAGTCCCCTTCTGGATCGCCCCGTCCTCTTTCATGCGGGCGATCCGCATGCGCGCGCCCGCGTTGCCGATCCCGAGGGCAACGGAGTCGAGCCCAGTCAAGTCCCCGATTCGGGCCTTCCCGTATACGCCGTCCTTGACCTGGATGTCGGCGAGGTTGCCGAGCGCGGTACCAACGCCTTCCAGGAGCTTCGCGGTAAGGTCCTGCATCAGGCGCCGCGCGGAGTCGAGACCGTCGAGGATGTACGAAAACAGGGTCGCCATCGAGTCGAACAGGTTGTCCCCGACGCGGGCGAGGGTCTCCGAGCCAACGATATATGCCGTCAGCTTATCCGCGACCAGACCCACCAGGGGCGCGAGCTCGAAAGTGATCTTGGTGACCAACCCGGTGAGCGCGAGCTTGAGGCGCGTTACCGCGTCGTTCGCGATCTCGACCTTCGCCGCGTCGACCCGCGAGAACGCGGCGCCCAACGCGACCGCCGCGGACGCGTTCTCCTTGAGTTGATCGGACCCGAGGGCCAGGGTGTTGACGAGTGCCGCGCCCGACCCCTTGAAAACGTCCAGGGAGACCTTTACGCGCTCGCTCTGGGAACCCAGGTGCTTGAACGCGTCCGCGATGAGGTAAAATTGCTCCTCCGGCGCGAGGCGGGCGAGGTCCTTCGCCGACAAGCCCATCGCCGCGAAGTCGAGCTTGGCGACCCCCATCCCGCGCGAGGCTTCCGCTACCGACTTGGCCATCTCCTCGAGGCCTTTGTCGAGGTCTTGGACCTGGGCTCCGGAGAGCTCCGCGGAGTACCGTAGCCCGGTGAGCGCTTCCGTCGCGATGCCGAGCTTGTCGGAGGTCTTGGCGATGGCGTCGACCGCCGCGAACTGCCGCTTGACGGCGAGTGCAACGCCCGCCCCTGCGGCGACGACGGCGATGGCCGCGACTTTTGCCGCTTCCCCCGCGATTTTGCCCGCGCCGCTGATGAACGTCTTGGAAACACTGGCAATGAATTTGTCCGCGTCTTTTGCCGCGGTCTTCAGTTTCCGCGAGAACGCTCCCGTCTCCGCCGTCAGCCCAACTGTAAGATTAGCGAGGAGAGCCATGCGAGTGGCGAGCCTTGGGGTTGTTGACGGCGGCGGCGAACAAGGTCAGGACGTGGAGCATCGCCTTCGGCGTCTGGACCTTCGGTTCAAATGATGGCATAAAATCCGACGGGCGGAAGGGCTTCCCGCCCTTGCGGTTCGCGTTCGCGACCGTCGCCGACGTGACGGCGCAACGGAGGTCCGCTCGCGCTTCGCCGAAGGGCTCGAGCCGATCGTACGCGAGCCAATCGGCGAACTCGCTCGCGCTGATTTCGACCTGCGCCTGGTGGACGCTCTTGCCCAGAGCTAGAGCGAGACGGTGCCAGAATCGGCGCTCTGGGCACCGTCGGAGTTTCCCAGGCGGGCATCGACCTCGGCCGCGCCCAGGCCATTGAGCCGGACCGCGACTTTGAAGACTCGGTCCAGGGCTGCCGCTCCGCGGGTGCCGAGCTCGTCGAGGTCCTCCTTGGTAAAGAGTGGTCGGCCCGCCGCGTCGCAGCACGCGAGCAGGGCCACCGTTGCCCGGGCGTCCGGGAGCGCATTGCCCCCGGCCGCCAGCATGAGGCTCTCTAGCGTGTCGCGGCTCTTGCCGCTGAACGTGCGGACGGCGACCACGCCGCCCCATTCGGGGACGTCCACCTCTTCAAGGGTGAAATCAGCAGCGCCGAGGATCTGGTCGCGGGTCAACATTATGCGAGCGTAATCGCGCCGGAAACTTTAAGGGTGAAGCTAGCCGTCATCTTGTCCTCGAGTGGCGCGGTCGCCTGGAAGTTGCTCATGAAACACGTGGCCGCCCAGGTCTTCGGGGTCGCCGCGGGGAAGGTGATCGTGACTGTCTCAGCAGCGCCACCGTAGGGGGGTGCTGCGGCGGGATCAAACGCCATCTCGACCTGGATTTCGCCTGGATCGTACAGGTCGCCGGCCATGAACGACCGCGCCGTAGTAGATCCGAGGTGGGTCGTATCAATCGGGGTTCGGCTGATGCCGGACCAGGAGATTGAGAGGATGTTGCCGGTGAATGCGGACGTGGCGAACACAATCGTCGCGCCTGTGCCGACGTCGTCTGGAGCGATGGCCATGGGGTGTTCCTCGTGTCTTAAAGGGTAGTAAGTGTGGAGTGGAGCGCAACGTCGAACGTCAAGCCAAAAAGCGGGGTCTGCCGTCCGCCCACGGGCGGCGCGGTGACCTCGGAAACGTTGGCGATGAAACACGACCGGACCAGAAAGGTGTCGGGGCCGACCGTCGCTGACCCGCGGTACCCGTGTAGCTGGGTGTAGACGATCTCGCGGAACGTCTTGACGGCGGCCATCGTGTCGGACCAGAACGCAACGTCCGCTTGCTCGGAGAGGAGCCCCCCGGCGCCGCCGAGGTGCGACGAGGGATCGCCGTTTGACGCGACATAGAGCGCGTATGGACGGACGGTCCCTTGAGGCGCCGCAAAGTGGAAGACCCGGGTGCCCAGCAACGCCGCCGCGGAGGCGTGCGCCAGGATTCGGCCAGGGATGATTCGGGATGCACTCACGGGGGCCCCTTCGCGATGCGCTTCGCTTCGCGGTCAATGCCCTGCCGGAGCTTGGCCCCGAACTTAGCGACGATCGCCTCCCGGTTGTCCTCGAGCGCCGGAGTCAAAAACGGACGCGGCGCCACGGTGCCGAGGACGGGCCCTCCCTCGACGTTGCGGACGACATGTCCACCCTCGACGAGGTGCGCGTATTTCGCGGGGTCCCGGCCGTCTACACCTCGTAGGGAGGTCGCGCCGACCATGCCGACGATCACCCCCGACTGAGGGTAAACCTTGATCTTGACGCTCAGTGACTTCGACAACTGGAGCGTCTCAATCGGGACCTTAGCCCGCGCGGCCATGAGCACGGGGGCGATCCCTGCCTTGACGGCGGTCCGGAGGACGCGGCGAAAAACGTTATTGGGCAACGCGCCGAGCGCCGCCACCAGCTCCTTGCCGCCGAGGACGACGGCAGTCACGAGATCAACTCCCGCGCCATGATCTCCAGCGCGAGCGCCCGCTCTTCGCGGCGGGTCACGGAAACGAACTCGAAGACCCGGCTGTCGTACGTCCCGCGCCAGGTTGGCCGCACGTCGGTACGGTTGCGGATCGTGATTTTGTGGGTGACGTCCGCCGACACTTTTCCCTGCGCGAACGCCTCCGCGCTGTTGACCGGCTCGATTGCGGCGAACACGGTCGCGACCGTCGTCCAGGCGCTCCCCACCCAGTCGCCGCCGGTATCGGGGGTGCCGTCGGTCTGCGACTGTAGCGCCAGCCGATGCCGGAGGGAGCCGGTGATCATCGCTGGACCATCGCACGGTAGAAGCTGACGAGCCGTTGCACGGCGAAAGGGACCTCGGACATCTGCGTGAGGGCGACCGCTTCGCGGTGCTCGAACCAGTGACTGACCAGCATCAGAATCGCCTGAATCAAGGGCGGGGGCACGCTCGCGCCGGTCGCACCGTATCCGGCGGTGTAGGTGATGGTGACGGTATTCAGGGCGTTGGCGCGAGTGTCCGGCCAGACGAGGTCAACCCCCGGGAGGATCCGCCCGGGGTCGTTCACGAGGTCGACCTGGTA
>Ga0222649_1000431_pt1 | contig 14112 bp, 15 predicted proteins | sample AntAcemetagen337_FD_179865 | JGI IMG/M metagenome (GOLD analysis project Ga0222649, IMG submission 179865) | Saline water microbial communities from Ace Lake, Antarctica - #337 | ecosystem: Environmental > Aquatic > Non-marine Saline and Alkaline > Saline | place: Antarctica: Ace Lake... | reverse complement strand
CGCAACTTGCGTGATTTCTAGGGCTACGAGTGATCCAACCGTCGGCGCGTGATAGGGCATCAGTGGTACGTCGTCGCTCGGCGTGTGGACTATCACGCGGAAGATCTCGGGGCGAACTCTGATCACAGCGCGCAGCGCGCTCACGTAAACCGCGCCGTCGTTGCCCTCGATCTCGTCGCCGCCGATAGGACGATCAACGAAAAACGCAGTTAGCGCAGCATTGATCTCGTCGCGCAGTTCCGCGGCCGTCATCCCGATCGACGAGTACGCCCACACAGAATAGGACACACTGAACGAGTAGCCCGTCGCGCTCACTGTCGTTTCATTGATACTCAGCGGAACGGCATTACGTTGGATGTTATCGTGCACCACGCCGAGCGCCGTCAGTCCGTCTTCTTCCGCTCCTTCGATTCCGCCGGATGCCGTGCCGATGTACGTCGTGACGTTGCTGTACGCATCATGCACGACGCGCACGCGAGTTACGCCCGCGCTCGTGCCGTCGGCGAACTTAGCGTTTCGGGCAAAGTACGCGTAAGCGTCCTTCGGCCCGTTCGGACTCAGTGCGCCGAGCTTGTCCAAACACTTCGTACGTAAAGCCGGATCGCGCTCGCGTTCGGCGCCGATAAGCGCGTTCGCGTTCGTGACCGTGACATATTGAGCGCTTATCTCCGTCTCGAAACCTTCGATCGTGTTCGCTGCAGTCGTGCCGATGATACCCGCTTCGATCGCACGCACCGACACTTCGAGCGAGGATGCGCCGAGAAGCGTGAAAGCTTCTGTGTTTCGGTACGTAACGCCCGCGCCATTCTTGACGATGACGTCGTTCGCTTCGTAGTTGTAAACACCGCCACCCGAGTTCGTTAGCGTTACGTCGCCTTCGGCGAACGTCGCCTCTTGACGCGTTACGCCGTACACGTAATACGCGACGAGATCGAGCCACGCCCCCGCAGCTAGTTCCAAGAAACCCGAACGCGCGATCAACGCGATCAACGTCGCCGACGCGACGTACAAGATCGCAACCGCCGTAATCATTGTGCGCATGACTGCGCCCGGCTTCCAATTGGTCGTGGTGACGCCGACTGCGCCCATGACGCTGTATATCGCCGCCGTTGCTTCCGCTCGTGTCGGCGGTGTGACGAGTTCTTTTAGTGAGTATATCATAGCGTTCTAATCTCTTCGAGAAGCAAGCCAGCGCTGTCGAGCGCCGCTACTAGCGTGAACTCGGTCAAGTCCGGATCGGCCGGCGTTATTGCTGCGCTGATTCGAATCACACTGCCGTTGCTGTTCGGCGTGAGCGTCACGACGCAGTCGTCGACGCGATCGTCTTTCTCAGCTTCTGCTCGCAGACTACCCGCTTTCGCGAGCACGCTTTGCCTCGTGTGTGGTGCGTTCAACATGCTCGAAATGTTCTCGCCGTAGTCGAGATCGTCGAGGTTAGATCCGCGCGGTGTATCCCAACGGCGCAGCACTGCTTCCGCGATACCTTCGTATGAAAACGGATCGACTTCAAGCATGTCCGGCGTCAGGTCACGCGAGCACGAAAGTTCCACGCCGTAACCGAAAGGGCCGACGGGTTCTTCGATAACGCGTTCGAGCGTTGCCGTTTCAGCTACGAACACAGCACGCATGGTTTCGTTGATCATAGTTCGATCCCTAGCGCGATCCCAAGAGCAGCGCGAGCGACGGGCGTCGTCGCAACGAACACGACACCGCCGGCGGCGTCTGTTGCTTGACCGCCAGGCGTTCCGCTGATCAATTCAGATGACAGCTCGCCGCCCATGTTTCCGATCGTGCCCTGAAACGCGTACGCCGAAACGCCAGCCGTTCCTAGTGTTGCGCCGAGTCCGCGAACCGCGGCTAGTTTCAGGTTCAGTGCTCCGAGCTGTAACCCGAGATCTCCGATCTGCGCGGCGAGTAACACCAGCGGCGTCGCGCTCAAAGCTGGGAGTCCGAGCGCGATCGCCGACGTGAGCGCGGCTAGCATCTGTTGCACGCTCGCGAGTGACGACGCGAGCGACGGCGGGTTAAGCGTCATATTCGCTTGCGCGCTTAGCAGTGATTCAATCGTCGATTGCAAATTCGCGACTTCGCCTTCGAGGCTCGCGACCGCTTGCCCTTGCGCGATAAGCGCCGACGGCATGCACTGGCCCACCGACTTCGTTCCTAAATATGTGATCATGGTATCTTCACTTTGCGATTCCCGCCCGGATCGATAATGCCCACGGCTTTAGTCAAAGCCATGTTCAAGACGCCCACAAGCGGAGTAACGCCTAGCGTCGCCTGGAAAGGGACGGCCGCCGGGAAAACGACGGTCACGGTATCACCGACCGCGGCCGCGTCTCGCGTTCCGCCCGCGAGTTCGAGCGCGTCGGGAATGTGTCCCGTGCCTGACTTTGGCGCGCCACCCGATACGATCGGATCGTTACGCATGCCGCCGATAAACTCGACGAGTACTTCCGCGCCCGCGGCTAGATTCGCGTGGACGCCTGGCGCTTGCCATTGGTCGACGGGTAGCAGATCGGGCAACCCGTCGCCGGCGTGTACCACTTGGAGATTGACTTTCCCGTCGGATGCCATTCCGAGCACGCGGTAACGGTGCTTCCCGTACAAACGATCGTCGAGCACTTTTTCGACCATCCGTCGGAACATGGCAGGCAAGCCGCGCCCGTAGCGCGTCGCATCGCCGCACCACGCGCTTACTCGTAAGCCCTCGCCCGTCGCTTCGACTTCGAGGTCGCGGATCGTCTGAGGCTCATCTAAGCCGACCTCAAGCACGGTACCGACGCCGATAGTCGACAGGTCATCTATCGACAGTGACACGAACCGCGATCGGGGTTCGTAGTTGAGCACCGAATAGTCTTTCGGGTCGGGCGTGAGATCGGCCCTGGTTCCGACATGCGTCAGACCGTCATAAGATACCCACCAAGACGCGCCCGAACAATCCTCGATCACGGTCGACGCAGCCCCCGCGCGCCTCACGTAGTCGGATCCGATCCGCGCCTTGGCGGGTAAAAAGTCGGCGAGCGTTTCGCCTACGGCTCGCGCCGCGTCTTCCGCGACGCTTTGCGCCTTCACGCCCGCGTCGTTGTGGTACGCGAGCGCAGACACATGGCCTCCCCAATTGCCGGCGCCCGCGACGACGCGGCAAAGCCGGCGGATACCATGCGTACCATTGTACGCTGGATCGATCGTGCCAACTAACCGGAGCGTTCCGAACATAACGACAACAGCGCCCGCGAACGCTTTCGTGCTTTCGATGGCTAGCTCGACGAACCACGCGCCCGCGTAAGGCGCGACGAGCTTCGCCCAAGATGCCGGCTCGCCGTCGATCGTAACATAGGCGGCACTCATCCGGCCGCCAGTGCGTCCAGCTGCGCTGTGAGTGCTTCGATCTCTTTATCGACAGGATCTGTCGGCTTCGCTTGCGACGCTTCCGGCTTCGACATCGTGAGCTTCGGTAGTCGGTATTCTATCAATTCAACTTCGACTTCCCATTCACCCTTACCGAGATCGACTGGCTGCTTTACGTTCGCAACGCCTACACTTTTAATCTTGAGTCGTTCTAGTTCGCGATGCCAGATATCGCGCGTCTTCGGTCGCTTGTTGTTCGGCGGCTTCATGAGCACGGCGGCTTCGAACTTGTTCCACGCAAGCCAGTCCGGGGACTTGTCGCGTTGCCCGTACAGTCGGAACTTGATCGAGAAAGTCGAGATCCCAATACCAAGATAGATCGTCCAAGCGCCCGACAAGCCGAAGCCGTTGCGCACGTCCCACTTACGGGGCGAGTCCGCGCCGACAACGGTGCAAAGACCGGGCGAACGCTCGCCGCTAATCAGTACGAAGTCACCGTCGCCCTGGCGCGTTGCAGTGTCTATCATGCTGCGCCCATCTGCGCGATCGCTTGTTGTACCAGCTCTTCGAGCTGTGCTCGGACTTCAACGCCTATGTCATTCGCGGTTGCGTCGTCCTTCGCTGTGATTGTCAAGTTGTTTATGCGAATCAGTGGGCCCGAGTACGCGCCCGCGCCCGCGCCTGGCGTCGTCGGGGGCGGTGTTCGGGGTCCGCTATCGTCGCTGCGTGCGCCGTCTCGCTTCGACGAATACACGAGCTTAGGCGCCTCGAAATTCACGCGGTCTTTCGCTGGCCCCTTAAACGCGTCAATCGCGTCGTCTCCCATTTTCTTCACGCTCGACACGAGCTTCGGCGCGCCGCGCTTGATACCGATCGCGCCGCCCGCGGGAAGCTCGAAAGCTTCCTTAGCCATGCGTCTAGACGGGCTGTGACTATCCGTAGCCTTTTTGAACGCCGCGATAGCTGCGCCGCCTAGCGCGAGCATCTTCTTGACAATGGGCATGGGATTCAAACCAACGACGATGCCAAGCACAATATCTTTTCCGAGCTGCCCCCAGTTCAAGCCTTTGATGAACTTCACTGCGCGCTTACCGCCGCTCTTCAAACCTTCGTAAGCGGCGATTGCGCCGCTCGCGAACAAAGACGCGCGCTTGATATTGATCGCGATAACGGCGCCGATCGCTGCGAACCCCGCGACGACGGGCAAGAGTACGATAGCCAACCCGACCGCCGCTGCTTTGCCAGCCAACAACATATCTTTAGCTGTTAGGAATCCGCTCAAAGGGTTCCCGTCAAACACCGATCGCAGCTTGTTGCGTAGTTTGAAGAATGCGATCGAGACTTTGAGCGCGTTGATCGTCATGCCTTGAAAAAACCGTTTCACCGCAAAGCCCGCGTCTTCGGCGCCTGAGCCCGTGTCACCGAATACGGCTTTCATGATTGAATGAAGTGCGCGGCCTGTTGCTTCCTGCTGCGATAGTAAGCTCGTCACCGAATGCAGGCCCGCTAGAAAACCTTCGATCGGGACTGCGAAGATCCGCGACATGTTCTCTCGTAGCTTCTGCGATTGAACCCCAAGTGATAGCATCTGCGCTTTCGCGACGCCGCCGAAGCGCGCTTTGATGTCGCCGACGATCGCTTTGATTCCGCCCTGAGCACGAGCGCCGCCTAGTATCATGTTCCGGTAAAGCTGGCCCTGCTCTTCGCCCGCGGCCGCGGTCGCGATTGCGACGCCCTCAAGCGCTAGCTGCAGATTGCCCCCGCGCAAGTTCGCCTTGTACAAGCTCGACGCCATCGCCGTTATCTTGTCGCGTCCGAGCGAAACCGAATCAGAGACCTTGTCTACTTGGCTTTGCAGAAAGCCCGCCGAGTCCGCGGCGAGTCCGTACCAATTGCGCGTCTTAGTCAAACCTTCTAGTTGTAGTTTCTCGTTTCGCCTAGCGTCGCTCGACGCTAACGTGTGCTTCGCGATCGCTGCGACGGACACGAGCACCGCGGCGGCTAGCGCGATGTAACCGGCGGCGAGCGCCCCGGCGGCGACGACGCCGCTACTCATAGACGACTGAGCAGCGCCAAGCTTAGACACCATGGCGCCCAGCGGTCGCGGCAAGCCTTCCGTGAAAGCGTTTAGCGATCGCATTCCCTGACTGAGTTCGTCCGTCGGTTTCTTGACTTTCGCGAACGTGCCGCCCGCTTTCACGTAACCGAGATGCGCCGCCGCGATCGACGCCTTCTGTGTTGCGACGCGTTCCTTCAATTGCTTGAAAGCGTCGCTCGACGCGTGCGTCGATCCCTTGATCGAGCGAAGCGCTTTATTCATCTGCGCTAGCGCCGCGGTGTCTTCAATGATCTTTGCGCGCATTCTTTCGAGTGCGTCCGCTGCGTTATCCGCGGAACCCGAAGACTGATCCTCTAGCTCGAATGTAAAGAGTGCGTCTGACATATCATCCCGTAAAACCGCGCGCAGCGATCGCAATGTCTTTCAAGTCGTCGATCGCTTCCGCGATCAAGATGCCGCCCGCCATGTGCTGTGCACGGGCGTTTTTGGAATCACCACCAGCGTCGTGGAAGAACGCACGCAAACAGTCATAAGCTGCTAGCGGATTTGCGTGCGCGTCTTCCACGAGCGTTAGGCTTTTCCCATGATGTCGGCCGTTTCGACGTTTGACAGTCGACTACATACCGTCAACGCCGAATCGATAAAGCCTGGAGTCGTTCCGCACAGCTTGCCAAATTCAGCTTTCGACGGGTAGGCCAGACTTGAGTTGATCAAATTGTTCGCTGCCTCAACCTGCTTCATTCCAGTCGTGCTCGGATCGAGTGCTACTTGCTGGTACGCTTGCATCGAGACTTCGCTTGGCGTCCGCAAGACGACCATTGCGCCTGTCTTCGGATCGAAGATCGGCACGTAGTCCCGACCTCGCACGCCGAGCTGCTCGTCGAGTTCTCCCAGCTTGATCTCTTCGCGGAGTTTTCGCATCTTGATCTCGCGCTGCGAGCTGTCCGCACGCGCTTGCATACGGCCGCGCGCCTCGCTCGCGAGCTTTTCGAGTTCGCGCAGCTCTCGCTCTTCGGTTGTTTCGTTCGTGTTGACTTTTTCGGGGGACATTGTCTCGACTCTTTCTTGTGTTGGTTGTTATGCGTTCGGATCGGTGTACATGGTCAAACCGTCCGTGATGATTCCGCAGTTCGTGAATTCGAAATCCTCTTGCGCGGGTTCGTTACCGCGCGCGAACGCGGTCGCTTTCTTCGTCAGTTGCATTTCGAGAAACTCCACGTCCTGACTCAGGTTGCCTGGCTCGTCGACCTGCAACGTGGCGCCGACTTTCGCGTCGCCGTAGGAGATGCCGCCCGCGCTCGCCGCTAAGTTCTTAAGCACGAGCTGCGCCGTGTGCGTGTAAAACTTAATCTTGACGGGCGAAGGTACATACTCGCCCGCGGTCGTGCCCGCGGGTCGGCTGGTTTTATCAGCCGCGAAACCATGCGCGCGCTCGCGGCTTTCGTCCCAGTCGATCGACGTGAAACCGAACATGCGTTCGCCGTCGATCTTGAAAATGACGCTAGCCATGCTCACTAGGTTCCCATTGATTCTTACTTTATCAGATGCCATGTGCTTCGCCCTTTATGCTGCGATCGTCTGTAGTGCGGGGTTGAGGAACGAGACCGGGTCGACGTTAATCAACTCGGGGTAAGCGAGCGGCACGACGTAGCACGCGCCCGTGAGTGTCTTCGTCGCTAGGACGTTGTCCGTCTTGCTCAGCACGAAGTACGCATTGCTAGCCTTCGGCTTCGCGAGCAGCGCGTCCGCTAGTGCTCGGTTGGCCCCCATCTCGATCTCTTTTCGATCGGTTTCAGTAATGAATCCCGTTTTCTTGTTCACGCGGATCGGCTTGTTCAAGCGTTTCTTCAGATAAGCACGGAGCACTCTCTTCGCGCGATTCATGACGCGACGATGCGGCACGAGCTGGAAATCGCTTGTCTCCGTCGAGAACAGACGCGGACGATTGACGAAGACGCCGGGCTCGTCTTCGTCGCTCTTGAGGACGTACGCCCGCGAGTCGTCGAGCCCGGGCGCGACGCTTTCGTCGTGGTGCCATGGGTTGCCATTGCTGTCCGTGATCCGGCCGGGTAGTGGCCCTAGTCCGATCTCCGCCGCGTTGCCTTCCTCGCTTAGTCCAGACTCGCGGGCGAAGATCACGTGCATCGCCGGCCGCGCAAACTCGCTGCCATTCACGGCCGAGACATACGAATTGACGCCCGCGCTGATTGCGCCGCTTGTCGTCGACTTCGCACCGAGTGCGGCATCAAATGCCGTCTTATATTCCGCCGACGTTTCGCCGACGAGTGGTCGCCGAAAACAGCCGAACCAAGTCTTTTCTTTCCCGACTGCGCGCATACCAGCGATCGCGGTTTCGATCGCGTCGAAGCCCGTCGCGGTCATGTCGCCGACGGGGTACACGAGATCCCACGAGCCGACCCAATTACGCAACGACGTGAGCGCCGTTGTCATCTCGCCCGCGGCCCAGATCGGCGCAGTCGTTCGGACTCGCAAGATCGCGCCAGTCAGGATCGTGCCAGCCGCTAGATCGATTGCCCAGCCGTCGCCGATCTCCGGGACAACTAGCGATGTCGCGACGCCTAGTTCGCGCAGTGCGCCGAAGCTTACGCCGTTGTCAAAACTGACGCGATACGTCATGCCCGTCGTCTCGACCGCGCCACCTTTGATCCACTTGATCACGAGATCGATATCGTCGACGGGTTCGTTCGTCGCGTCGAGCGTCGGGACCGAAGTCCCGCCGAAGTCTTCGTCGTCGAGCGTTCCGTCTTCGCCGGGGTTCGTGGCTCCGGTTCGAATGATAACGACGGGGCCTTTGCCCTGCGCGATCGCGTGAGCCGCCGCGCAGATCATCGATCCGGGCAGTTTGGCACCTTCGGTGTACGTCGCGAGCAAGTCGGGCACGGTCGAGAACGTGCCAGGCGTGAGTGGCCCCGCCGTCGCTGCGCCAACATAAACGGGTAACGCGCCTTCGCTCGGGGGTAGTACGCCGATCTTGCCATCGCGTTCGGTGAGTTCAACTGCAGGACTAGACATGTGTTCGATCTTTCTTATTCGGCCGTGTCGGCCGTCGTGACTGGTTCAGTTTCATCAGGGTCGGGCGCCGGGTCGGTCTTCGCGTGCAGGTGCGCGGACGCAATCGCGCCCGCGTCTGCTGGGACGATCGCTTGCTCTTCGTCCGGAATCGGCGCCGTGATGCTCAACAGAACGCGCATAGTCGCGCCGCGTCGTCGTTCCTTCGGCTTGCCGTGCCATGTCGGTCGCGAAAGCTTGTACGTACCGACGGCCGCGAGATGCACAGCGCGAAACCACACGTCATGCAGCGTCCTCACTGCAGTGTACTGCACTAGCTCGTCTTCGGGCTCTTCGTCGTCGTAGGCGTGAAGGTAGACGGTGCAGAGTTCGGCGAGCTGCGCGAGCGCGCGCGGGTTCTCGCCGACGCTTTGCGGTGCTTCGTAGTCACCAGCGACTTGACTTGAGTCGTCGCCCGGGACCCACATGATCCGGTTTTCTGACTCTTCGAGTTTGCGCGCAGCTTCGCGCCACCCGAACGCGTTCGGGATAAGCACGCCTTCGGCTTCGAAGCGGTCGCGCACTTGCTGGACGAGCCAGGGAAGCGCGAACACGAGCCGCGAGTCATCCGCCATCGCCAGCCACCATCGTTTTCTTGAAGTGCGCGTCGAGCACTTCTTTGACGGACTCAGTCAGTGGCGCCGTGAGCGTGTTCGTTGGAATGATTTGACGGCGAGTCCCGCCGCGGGTGTTGCCGCTATTGTGAAACGAAAACGGGTATCCAACCTTAGCTTGAATCACGGTACCGATTGCCGTAACCGCGATTGCTCGCGCTGCTCCCGCTAGTGAGATGCTAGCATCTGCGTTTCGGCGCCAGGGCTTGCCGTCGGGTCCGAGCCCTTGCAGTACTTGAACGTCGAGCTTCTTTTTCATCGCTTCCGCGACGAGGGGCGCGGCCGTCTTCGCGAAGTCCGCGAGCGTGCGTAGTCTTTCGATCTGCGCGTCGAGCGCGGCGTACGCCGCTTCGCGGCTCATTCTAGCGCCTCGCGTTGCACGTCTAGCCAGTGATACGGGCCGGGCTCAGCGTATCCGCGTGGCGCGCCTTTCGTGATGCCAGTAGCTTTCTCGGAGTCACGAAGCGGTAGATCGTAAAGCCCGTCAACCGCGTTAGCCGCTTCCGCTATCGCAAGGTGTGCGCGTTCTGCGATTCGACTTACAGACTGAAACTGCATATCGTTTGGATCGACTCCTAGCCGCACGTAGGCGAGTTCGGTTACGATCTGCTCCAGCCACGCCTTCACAGCTTCCGGACATGTGACGACGTCAAAAGGCGCGTCGTAGCGCTTGCGTAGTTTCGGATCGATATCGACACGCGAAACGGTTTCGAGCTTCTGCAGTAACCAACCGGGCGCGGCTTTCTCTAGCGCGTCGACTTCAGTCGCGGGCATGAGGGTCCGGGATTTGAACCCACCTAAATCGAGATATCCGGCCATGATTTACACCCGAAAAGCCCCCGACCATTACAGCCGCGGGCCCGCCTGAGGCGTCTAGTTTCGAACGTGCGGCGCGATTAGGGTGCCTGACCGACGAGCTTGTACAGCTTGTACGGATGCCCGTAGCCGGCCACGTTGCGGCCTTCGACGTGCCATTCCATCTCACGGGTGCGATTCAGGTCGGCGCTAACACCGCCGCCGTCTTGCCCGCTGTAGTACTGCACAGTGAAGGGCTCGCGATCGATCCAACACATGCCGCCGAGATCGTCGCCCGTGATGTCCTTTACCGCGAGGTAGCAGTCAGTATCACTACCACCGTAAGCTGCACCGAGTTCGGTCGCCATCACAACGCCCTCGAAACCGTAGTCGCTGATCACGCCCGACACGTCAGTCGAACCGCCGCTGATGCTCAAAAACTTAGACTTCAAAAGCTGAATCAGACGAGGGTACATCGCAGGCGGTGCAACGAAGAAACCGTTTTGCAGGTTGCGCGGATCTTCGCCGTTCGGCATCTTCACATTGGAAAGATGCGTCACAATTGTACCTAGCGTATCGTAGGCGGTTTCGATCGTGTGTCGCGCGTCGAGCTTGATCCCCGTCGTGAGCAAGTTACTAAATGTGCCTACGGCTACGTTGAGTGGATCGAGTGGGTGATCCGTCGCGAAAAAGTTCTTACCGTCGTAGCACTTGCCGTTAGCTTTGATCGCTTTAGCAATGTGTTTCTGAGGGAAGTATGCAGCGTACTTGCCGATCGCGGTCGACCACGCAGTCGCGACGCGCACGCCGTTCCCGTCCAGGTCCTCGAACGCCGACTTAACGACCTTCAGGCCTTTAGCCGCGTACTCCGCTTCGTACCTCGCGTTCTGCATCGCGAGTTCTTCGAATTCGATGTTCCCTTCTTCGTCGTATTCGATCTGCGCCGTATCAATGAGCCAGAAGAACAATTCTTCTTTGCTCATGCTCGGGATCACGTTTGTGATCTTGGTCCACCACAAATTTTCAAGAAGCGTGTTGTAAGCTTGATTCGTTAGAATCCGCATATTCGCTTCGAGCTTCATTAGATATGTGGGCGTAATCGCCCCGCCAATTCCTGCCATTTTCCTAGTCTCCTGTTAGAGTTTCGTTTGATTGACCCTAAAAGGATCAGCCGCCGCCGGCCGGTCCGGTCGGTCCGGTCGGGCCCATGCTCATGGCGTATTCAACGCGCACGCCCTTTGTCGCGCTCACGCCCCACACGCGCCCTGCAACGCTTGCGCTTGTGTCGTCCGCGGTCACGGTCTGGTCATTGAGCATGTAGCAAAGCGCTCCGATGTCGCCTTCGTCGACAGGCGTACCGCCGACATCGTTCGCGACCCACTCACACCAGATCTCTTTGAAGAGTCGGACCTTCACGGCAGTAGTACCGTCGCCCAGCCGTCCGTTGCCGACGTCCGCGAACTTACCGATCGGGAACAAGTTCGGATCGGTCGTTGCCGGAACAAGCTTGCCCGTATCGAGATCGATACACGCGATGCCGTTCTCGTGTGCGGTGACGCCGGTTGTGAGTGCGAGGCGTAGCCCCTTGACTGAATGTACCGCGTTTCGTCGCGGACCTATTAGTGCTGGCATTGTCTGTCGTCTTTCTCGGCTGCGCCGTTTACTTGGTTACCTTCGCAGCGCCCGCGCTGAGAATGAGCTTTGTGCCTTCGTTTCGAGTGCCGCCCGTGATCGCGGTCAGACCCATCTGTCGATCGAGATCGGCGTCGTACTTACTCGATTCAAGCGGCGTGCCGCCGCCGACAGGTCCGCCTGCGAGCGCGCCCGCAATAGCGTTCTGCGCCGCCGACTTCACGACAGGAATCCCAGCGAGCATTCGCTCGACGACCGCGAGCGGTAGCTCGCCGAGTTCTTTTCGAACGCTTGCTTGCAAGTCCGGGCGCGACGTCAGCAATTGATCGCGCTTCGCTTCTTCCTGAACTGCGCGGTATTCCTTGCGGAAGATAGACGAAACCTTCGCGCTAAACGCGCGCGCGCTTGTGCCTGCGCTTGCAGCCGCCTTAGCTTCTTTTTCGTCGTCGTCTTCGGCTTTCGCGTCGGGCTTGTCGTCGTCGCCTTCGTCTTCGGCTTTCGCGTCGGGCTTGTCGTCGTCGCCTTCGTCTTCGGCTTTCGCGTCGGGCTTGTCGTCGTCGTCGTTGAACTCAGCAAGCGCGGCTCGCGCTTCCTGTGCGTCGTCGTCGTCGCTTTCGGCCTTCGCCTTCAATGCGGCGATCATCTCTTTAGCTTTCATCGCTTTTCCTTCTGTTTCCGTCGCCGCGGCGACTCCGCTCGCGGCTATCGCGAGCGCTTGATCAAATGTACCAATCTCATCCACGAGCCCGATCGCGTGCGCGACCGTCCCGGGCATCTGCGCTGCTTCGAGCTTGCGGATCGTGTCGACACTCAAGCCGCGAGCTTCCGACACTAAGTCGAAGAACAAGCCGGCCATGATGTCGACGTTCGTCTGAGAAGCTGCCAGCGCGGCGTCTGTGATCTGTGATAGCGGGTTGCAATCAGCCTTGCGCGCGCCGCTCGTGACAAGCACGATCTTGACGCCTTCGCTCGCTGCCTTCGCCGTCGTGTCGAGCACTGTCTCGATCACGCCGATCGATCCGACGCTCGCGCTCGCGCTCGCGATTATACGGGACGCCGCGCATGCTAGTGCGTATGAAGCGCTCGACGCTTGCTCGGCGTACGCAGTCAAGCGCGCGCCCGCGTCCGCAATCATGCGGCGCACTTCGACTACCGTGTCGAAGCAACCCGAGACGAGCCCGCCGGGTGAATCGATCCGCCAGATAATGTCGCGCGCGCCGGACTTCAAAGCCAGAAACGTTCGAGCCTTGATCTCTTCGTATGAGTCAAATTCAGCGTCGCAATGATTCGTCAGTGGACCGCGGATCGGAATAACCGCAACCGCGCCATGACTCACGGTGTGCGCGTTCGTCGCGAAGGCCTCACTATAGTCCGCGTTCAGTGCGCTCGGTGCGATCGCCATCATGCCATAAGTTCTAAACTTCATGCCGCCGCCTCTCCGTTGCCGTCGTCTATCTCGCCGATCGTCAAGTCGCCGCGTTCGTCGCCGATACCGTCCAGTCCTTGAGACTTGCGGACTTCGTCGACACGAACGACCTTCGCGATATCAGTCTGGGCTAGATCGAGTTTCACAGTATCGCCGCCGGTCTTCATGATCTTACGAATGCGAACGCCGAAACGATCTGCCATTTCTTGCGGGTCGACTTCGAAACCGTGAGGCTTAAACGCTTTATCAAGTACTACGATCGCGTTGCCCGCTGCCGTTAGCGCTGTAGCTTCCGCGGCACGATCTTTTGGTGGCGTTACGTCCCACTCCACGACGGCACTCTCGACGAGCGCGTCGATACCGTAGCGCTCGATCACAAAGGCCGGTATTCCCTGAGTGTTGATCGTGTACGCGAGCGCGTCCGCGGTTTCCTTGATTAGGTCAGCGCGGATAGATTTGTGAATGTCCGAGTTTTGAAAACCGGCGCCGCCGTCCGTCGTGACTTCCTGGCCCGCGATCGCGATGATGCTTTCGCGGTCGCTACGGTCGATCGTCGTCTGAAACGCTTCATGCCCACGGCCATTGCTCTCAAGCAACTTGACGTCATAACCAGGGCGCATTCCGAAGACGGTATTGACGCCCCAGGCCATGACGCGTTGAAACCAGCTCTCTTGCTGCTCTTCGCTCGCGCCTTGCGGCGACACTGCGACGCGCGCCGGATTCGCTAACTTAGACTGCCAGTTCGAGTCGTGTAGCTTCGCGTGCGTCTTATGGATCCACGACTCGCCGACGGACTGCCATAGCCCATGCTGCCAAGGTGCGATGCGCCCGCCGGGCGTGTGCAGAATCCAGCGACCATCGCCAGGCGTGATCGGAATCGTGCCCGCGATCGTGCGGTAGTACCAACGGTTCTCCGAATGCCGCCACAGCAGAAACTGAGGATCGAGGCGAACCATCACGCCGAAGTCGCGACCCTGGACGGGTTGGATCTCAGCGACGCCGACACCTAGCCCGAGCCCGTCGGCCGCAAGCAAGCCGAGTTCGGTCGGCGGAAACATTTCATCGAACGTCGATCGGATCGAGTCGTTCCCGAGTTCGAGATCTTCGACCGCGCCCTTGTGCCCGCGGAACTTTTTCGGCAGGCGTACGAGTCCGCCTGTGCGCGT
>Ga0222649_1000424_pt1 | contig 14276 bp, 17 predicted proteins | sample AntAcemetagen337_FD_179865 | JGI IMG/M metagenome (GOLD analysis project Ga0222649, IMG submission 179865) | Saline water microbial communities from Ace Lake, Antarctica - #337 | ecosystem: Environmental > Aquatic > Non-marine Saline and Alkaline > Saline | place: Antarctica: Ace Lake... | reverse complement strand
ATCTGTTTTGCAGTCGGGTCGCCACCGTACCAGCTACACTGTCATCGCCAGTGCCAAGCCATCGACTAAACACCTCAAACGCCGATACCTGATTATATTCGTTTGGCCCCTCGCTACTGGCGTCGAGCGGAACAAACACGCGCCTGAAGTTAGCGCCGCCCGTTGCCGATCCGGTAACGTCAATCTGCCCGTGCCAAAACAAAACGCGGCTAATGCGCGCTTCGGTCAAGTCTTTATTCCCAAGACTGCCCTCAATAATAGACGCGCGGTCCGTGATGTCTGGGATTGTTTCGGTAAAGTCAGCGGGGCGGTTTGCACGCATGCGGATAAGCTGGGCCACGTCATCCCACCAAAACACCACGCCAAACTCGCACAGTTCCGTGATGAGGCTCAAGACGCCCACGGGCTTCGTGATTACAGCGTTCATATCAAAACCAGCAAGCCACCGCAGCGCCTCCGTGTTCCAGTTTGCCGTATCCAGCCATGATGGATCAATATTCGCGTAATTCTCCAGCAAGTCCGCAACAACATCGGGGATCGTCTGGCCCTCTACCGCAAAACACTGCTGGAATAGATCGTCCTCGGAGTGGCTGGCAACATCTGAACCGTTTAGCCCGCGCCCCGTGATCGTCACAACATCGCCTGCCCGCGTGAATGTGACTACCTCGCTGCCAATCGACGCTTTGCCGCTGGCCGCGTAATCATCGCCAACGGTAGGCGGGGTGAGCGTGACCGTGCCGAGGTAAGCATCAGTGATGTCCGCCCCCAGCTTGCCTTGGCTTGCCGCAGGTGCCAGCGCCTTTTTATTGTCCGCAAGGTCCAGCACGTCCTTGGCAATGATTGTGACGCGCCCGTTAATGTCCGGCCCGTCCCATTCGTCAATGATATAGTTGCGCGTAACCATGCTGGCCAATGCCTGCCCGACATATCCCTCCTTGACCCGCAGTGCCCGACCCACATAGTACGGAAACCGCGCCCGTAGTCGCCCAAAGAACGTGCCGCGACCGTATGGGTCATAACCTACGCCGCTGGCCAGTGCTGCACCGCTCTTGCGCTCTGACTGGTATTTATCCAGCAACAGGTCGCTGTCGAGAAAGTCCTGCAAGTTGATCGTAACCCGTGCGCGTTTGCCCAGCGCGCCCGTGCGGTTATCAGACCCGCCAAGGTTGATTGTTGCGGGGTTGGTAGTGACCGGACCCGATATAGCAGGGTAAACTAGCACGCCGCCGGGTATGCCGCTTTGGTTCATTGCAAAACGGATTGTCTTGGTCCCCTTGGCAAAATTTGGCCTGTCTTGGCACGTCTTGAATGTGTTAAAGCACTTCGCCGCGCCGTCCGTTCCGAGAACAGCGGTGCAAGCGCCTGTGCCGTAGACCAGATCGCAATAGTCGATGTCGATCTCTACAATTTGCAGCGGCTCAAGACTAAGCGTCATCGTAAAACCTCATAGACATATCAAACGCCATCCGCGCTTTGGGTCCGGTGTTGCTTGGGGCAATCACGCCGCCCGACCGCCAAGCGTAGAATAGATCGCTGTATTTTGTTGGACGCCATGCCCAGAAGAACCCGCCACCAGTGTTGAAGTGACGCTGAAACGCCTTCCAAGCATCCGCGCGCAGATAGCTATCCTCCACCAGCGTTAGGGATGCCGCCGCAGTCGACCCCTTGCGCACCACAGAAGACCCAAGCAAGTTCCCGCCCTCTGACACCCGCGATTGCAGATCGACCACGTTAGCCGTGATTGGCGGCGCGTACCCCTGATAGATAGTGCGGGGCAGCGTGACGGGATTGCCCAGAAAGAACACGCCGATTTCAAGGTTCGCCGTCACAGTGGTGGCCAATATTCTCCAATACCGTGCCGACACCGCCGCGAAGTAAAATGCAACCGCTTGGTTGTCTGTCGGAAGGGCTACCCCAGCCCCACTGTCGGTCCACGCATCGCCTACTAAAACCTTATACTGGATACGAAACGCGTTAGCCACATCGCCAAGATTGTGCGCTGCAACCGATGCAAACGAGATAGATGTATTGCTACCAAAGTCTACTTCTATCGTTGCTTGGCTGGATGCCGGAGTAATTACCGCACGGTCGTATGTGGTGCCTGTGAACGCAAAATCAAGAGACTGCACCACTGTTCCAAACGCTGTTACGGCAGCACGATCCTTTGCCAGATTATCCCACGCAATAACGGGATTGTTTGACGTGCCTGCCGTGGATAGCGTCGATGCCAATGCGGGGCTGATATAAATGCTCATGTTGCAAAACTCACTCTTAGGCCACGGTCGCCAGCTTCGTCTTGCAGCTTGTTAAACAGGCTTGTAACGACCCCACCGTTGAACAGGTCATTAGGGCCGAATCCCGTCACGCGCGCTTCTAGCGGGGCTTGTGGTGGCGCTGTTGCCGCCGATGCACCACCTGCACTGCCGCCACCCCCACCGCCGCCGCTGGAACCGCTTGGGGATTGGCTGGCGATGCTGGATATCATCGCGCCCGTTTGCGCAAGCGATACCGCAGCAAGAGCCGCGCCAAGTGCAGGCCCGCCGCGTGCTGCCCCCCACTTATAGCTTTCCACCGCAGCTTCGTATCCCGATATGGTCGCCCGTGCGATTGCCGCCGCCTGCCCGATCTTAAACAGCTTAGCATTGCTTGTCTGCATAAGGCCCGCCACCCGATCAAGAACGCCCTTTGTGACCTCCATTTCTTGGCCCTTGATCTTGCCAAGCTTTTCTTGATGTTCCTGCTCAAGGCGCAGCTTTTGCTCGTCATATTCCGCGCGCGTAATCAACTCCGCGTCAAGTGCCGCCCGCAATGTTTCATCGCCCGCCTCATACCATTCCTGTACAGTCTCGGCTTCGGTCATCATGCCTTGCGTCAATGCGTCGAGGCGCGCCTGCATTTCGTTTGTGACAGCGCCCGCGCTACCTACGCCAGCGGTTGGGCCGCCGCCGCCTGTGCCCGTGCCGGGTGCGGTTGGCGTAATGGGCACGACTGCACCGTCGCCAGTCGTAACCATGCCTCCAGTCGAGTTGGCAATCTTATCTGTCAGGCTGTTAATGTTTTCCTGCGTTCTCACCAACTGTTCAGCAGCCGCTTCATCAACATCCAGAAGACGTTGGCGGCGTTCGATTTGATCTGCAAGCGTCTGCTCAGTTTCGTCGTAGCTGGCGGAGTTCATCACTGTGCGCTCGCCAAGGCCTCGCATTGCATCCTGCGCCGTGTCTATGCTCGTGGTCAGGTTGGTATATGATGATCCGTTTAACGCAAGCGCGCGGTTCTCTGCGATGATTGCACTGACGTTTTCGTAGCGCGCCTGTGCTTCCGCCAGCTTAACCTTTGCGACCTCTACAGACATTTGGCCGTTTGTTGCAAGCGCGCGATCTAGCAGTTGCGATTGCGTGATTTCGTCGCCCATGGCTACGGTCATCACATTAGACGCGTCAGAAGCGCCCTTTGTTGCGCCCTTTAGTGTATAGTATGCCGCTGTAGCAAGCCCGATGATACCCACCAAAACAGTGAGCGGCCCACCCAAAGCAATGGCCGCGCCAATTAGGACGCCCATGCCAGCATATAAAATATCCGTATTCTGCGAAAGATAAACCATGCCCTGGGCGAGGTCCGCCGCCGCGCCCGCAATCATAGCAAGGCCAGACGCCGCAGCGCCCATGAAGTCCTCTGATAATATGATTTCCGAAAGCTGTCCAAACGCGGTAACAACCCGCTGGATTGCTTCCTGCGTAGCTTCCGAACTGGCAATAGCGTTAAACCGATCCGCCATGACCTGCAAAACAGGCGCAACCTCTGCCGCTAGCATTTGCGACATCCCCTGAAAAACAAGCGACATGCGCGCAACCGCATCGTTTGCGCTTTCAATGCCAGCCGTTTGCGCATCGGTCAATTCAAGGCCAAACGCCGTGACTTCCTCGCGCGCGGAACGGATAGCGTCCCCGCCTTGGATCATCAGTAGCGCCATGTTCCGCGACCGCACGCCAAGATCCCGCAGAATGTCGGACGCTTGCGACGAAGACAGTCCCAACTCCTTAACGCGGTCAGCGATTGACGCCATCCGGTCGTCTGTATCAAGCGCGCTTAGAGCCGCAGCCGACATGCCTAGCCGTTCAAGCGCCTTAGCCGCTGGTGAACCCGCCTCATTCGCACTGGCCAGCTCGCGGTTGAGCGTCTGCATTGATGTGTTAGCCTCGCCCACGGAAACACCCGCATAGCCCGCCGCAATCTGCACAGCGGTCAGCGCGTTTACGGTGCCGTCCATCGACCGCGCCAGCTTTACGTTTGTGTCTACGTTGCGCAGGCCCGCCGCTGTCATCGCGGCAAGCCCCCCAACAACGGCAACCGCAGCCGCCCCCGCGATCACTCCAAGGTTCTTGAGGGATTTGCCCGCCTTGCCCAGCGCGCTATCCAGCCCGCTAGAATCGCCGTTGATATTAACTAGAAGTGGGGGCAGTGCCATGCTTTTTCGCTTCCATTTCCGCGCGTAGGGCTGCGCTGTCTGCCTTTATCGCGTCCAGTTCGTGTTCGCTCATTCCGCCCGCGTAGTCTGTTTTTTGATGCGGGCGCTTCCACTCAAACTCGTGCAAGATTTCCGAAATGGTCATCCCCCATATCTCACCCGGCGATATACCCCACCCACGGCAGATGCAGTAAAGCGTATTCAGGTCGTGGTCTTCCGGTTCGCCTTGCGCTTCTTCTTCGCGGGCTGCGCCTTTTGGCCCTCTGGCTTTTTTCCAAAGTCCACGCTCGGCAGCACGGATGAAATATACGCCTGTTGAAAGCTGAAGATTTCGGCCTGATCACCGCCGGTCAGGAAGCCGTAGCTTTCATCTTCTGTGCATTGCCCACCGGCAGCTCGGACCATTTCAAAGTGCACTGCGGCCAGATCCTCAAGATCCACGCCGCCGTTGATACACTTGTTTGCAAGCATAACATTGTTAATGCCGCGCACCTTGATGCGCTTTAGCAATGCCAAGGATGGAATAAATGTAAGGCTTTCCCCCTCATAATCGAACGACTGCTCTCGGAAAACGCTCATTTACACGGGCGCTTTAGTAATGACGCCGACAGATTGCAGGGTGCCGGAGAATGTTGTTTCGCCGTTGTATGGCGCGCCGATTTGAAAGCCTGACTGGAATTGGAAGTCACCATCCAGTGTGAACAGCCCGCCGATTGTAATTGTCATTGTTTCCTGAGTGCCCGTAAATGCCATGTCGGAAAGCGTGGCGGCCTTCAAAACGCCGTCGAGCGCAATCGTGACCATTTGGCTGTTGAACGCGGCGTCCAGCGTGGTCATCCACCCGCTATCACCATCAGTGGTTACGTCCACCAACTCACCCGCGAAAGATACCGTCTTTGTGCGCAACTCGTCTGCAAGGCTGGTGCCCCCGATTGCAATGAGTACAGCGCGACCGTTTGAAGCTGCCATGATAAGTTCCTTTTAGGGTTAAACTTTGCAAACTCATATCACGGTTTTGCAAAGTTGCAAAGTGCTATGCTACTTCGTCCAGTGTCACGCGGTAGATCGAAACAAAACGCCGCGTTTTTCCGTCATCAGACCAGCCAAGAGACATGGTTTCGAACTCGGTATCCACCCACACGACGCCCGTTCCGGTCAGCTCGTACCATTCCAGCGCGTCCCGAACTTGCGATGATAGCGCCGCAATAGCCTGTTCGCTGGATTGGCCCGCTGTGGATCTCGCGTATCCGTCAATCTGCACCACGAATTGAGACCCGCGCGTGCCGGACGTGTTGAACGGCGATTCCGTAGCCTGAACAATCACGACATAAGGAAACGGCGTGCTGATTTCGCCCTCTGAATTTTGCGGTGCTTTTGGAGACCACACGTCAGCCGTTAGCTGCGCATCAATCCGCGTGTATAGTGCCTGCCGAAGATCGCCCCATGTTGGTGCTGTCATTTGAAAGAACTCCCCAAAGCCTTTTCTAGTCTGGCAATATATTTTGGCGTGATCTTTTCAATCGCGGGAACCCATGCGGGGCGAGGGTCAATGCGCCCACTTCCAAACTCTAGCGCCGCCGCATATACTAGATCACTGCCAACCGTTGCGGACATAGGGCCAGTTTTGTCGAACGTGATACTGCCCGCCAGCCGCCCTGTGTCGCTCGCGGGTGCCTCGCCGGGTGCGGATGCTTGATGCGACACGCCGCCTCTTGTATAAACCGCGCCGGACGCAGGCCCGCCCTGAATGCGCTTCACAATATCGCCGCGCAATTCCATAGCCGTGCCTATCACCGCAACCCCGACCGCCTCTTGCGCCTCTGCGCTGGCCTTGCGCAACGCGGCCTGAAGTTCGACCATGCCTTCAATCTTTAGCTCTAGGCTCATACCGCAACCCCGACTTCCGCGCTGATTTCCAGCCACTTATCGTCAAAATCCACGTTGTTGATAAACCGCACCTGATACGCCCGACCGCGAATAACGGCACGATCAACAGTGGTCAGCCCCGCGTTGTAGCGCACCACAATCTTGTGCGACGCCGTGGCCTCAGTGCGCTGCGATTGGAACCGCTCACTGCCGGATAGCGCCGTGACCATTCCCCGCGTGGGTGCGCCAGTGATAGCCGCCCAGCCCTCAGTAAAGCCGCCCGCGCCATCGCCTGTGCGCGTCATGCGCTGGAACTCGATAGGTTCACTCAGCATCCGCGCGTTGTATTTGGAACAACAGCCTACCACGCCAGTTCATCCATGCGCCGATAGGGTGCCAGCATCCGCCGCGCCTCGTCAGTCATGCCCGCGCACCCGTCATATAGCTGCGTGACGTACATACGGATAGCCTCAAGGATCGGCGCAGGGATGCTGCCAGATCCATAGCCCGCAACATAAGTGATCTGCACCGCGTCTTGCGCGCGCAAGTCCGTTGGGAATGTCACCCCTTCGTTGAGGTAGATCCGCCCGCTTTGCAGGTCAACCCGATAGCCCGCGCTGTCAAACGTGCGCGCGTTGTTGCCTCGATCAAACGTCACAACGCTTGTGACTGATTGCATCGGCGGGAATGCTACGTCAAACGTATCACCGCCGCCCAGAATATAGGGCCGCGATCCGGTGTGAACGCCCGGCCCCAACGCCATCAGCCTATCGTCACCGCCACCCTGCACAAAGCCATCAGCCTTGAACACGAACGTTTCCGTCAAGATCGCCGTGCAAGTATATTGCTTCACCGCCTCAGTCGCGCTTGTGACGTAGGCCGCGATGATATCATTGTCGCCATCGCCGTCAACGCGCAGAAAAGACTTCATCAGCGCCGTGCTGATTGCAGGGCTGTCATCTGATACCGTGACATAAGCGGATTTGCGGTTGTACCTCACTTGCGCTGCCTTTTGTTTTCCGGTGCGCCAGATAGCGCCTTGTTTTCAATCACCTCAACAGCGCCAAGGTCAATCAGGATCAGCAGCAAGTCATCAGGCGCGCGTTGAACCGATCCGGCGTGCCACGTTTGCACACGCAAGCCGTCCAGCGAGACAGGAACCGTGCGGATCATCTTTACTTCTGTCATGGGGGGTCTCCTGTCCTTATGAAAGGGGCCAGCCGTGGCCAGCCCCTCGCTAAGATCAGGTGGCAGATGTGCCTGCGTCAATCGACGCAACGCCCATTACCGCGCCCATGCGCTTGATGGCAGCCACACTGACAGCGGCGTCTGTGCCGGTTGTGCCTGTGGCAGTCATGCGAACGTAACGCTTGCCGCCACGATAGCCGATGGATCCAATCAGCTTGTTGTCGTCGGTGTCTGCCGTAACAGTCAACGCCGATTCCAGCCCGATCAGATCGTCGTCAGCAACCGCAGTCGCATCAGCAGCTGCCGTTGTGTCGCTTTCCTCCATTTGGAAAGCGAACCCACCAGCCGCGCCTGCATCGGTCACAACGCCAGTGGCGACGGAGAAAGTCACCGCTTCCCAGCCCTGCATGTCGATCCATGGGCCGGATGCCTTTGCGGTGCCAGACAGAACAGCGCCAAGAGCAAGCCCGTATTCCGCGTCGTTGCGTGTATCAAACTGTGCCATTATGCGGCTACCTTTCCGATGCTGATCGCGTCAAAGGAGGTCACATCACCGCCGACACGTTGGGTTGTGTAGTATGTGATGAAACCTTTGTTTGTGAAGGGATCGCGCAGAACCTGCACCCCCACACGGTCGAGGATTGTATATGCCGTCCCGAAGTCGGCATATACAATTGCCAGAGCATTGGCACCGACTGCTGGCATGTCATCCATGAACACAACCGACTTGCCCAGAAGCTGCATGGTGGCCTGCCCATCACGCAACAGAACCGGGCTAAAGAAGTAATTGTCAGCCCCTTTCAGCTTCAACGCTTGGCCAAAGGTGGCGCGCTTCATGCCGAACACGGCGGCAGGCTGATACGCTTCCTTGAGCGAGTTTTGCAGGGCAATTAGGCCATCAGCATTCAGCGCAGCAGCCGAACCCATGTTGACCTGGTTGATCGCGCCGCGCTCGTAGGTGCCGGACGTTGCCTGTGCCGGGTAGGTCAGGAACCCACGGGGCTGGCCTACACCAGTGCCGACAAGAAATGCGGTGTTTTGCGTGCGCGCGAACTTGTCCGCAACCTTGCCAGAAAGCCAAGCCTCAATATTGAGATAGCTATCTTCAAGCATTTCGGTAGTGATGCGCGGATCGGCTTCGATCTTGTGCGCAGTCAGAACTTTCTGGCCAAGCTCTGGCGTGTCAGTAGCACCACCAGATGCACCTTCACCAGCCCATCGCGCAGCGGCTTCCTGATCGTCAATCAGAATGTCGATGGACTTGGACCCGGTACGATCAACATTGGCAACGGCGCGAAGTGGCGACGTTTCGAAGATGCGCGTGATGATCGTATTGGAAAGCTCAGGCCGCACCAGATAACCGCCGTCAGGATTCACGTCCGTAGACATGGCCTTGATTTCGATACCGTCAGACGAAACCTTGAACCCGGCAGGCATTTGGCCAGTGCGCATGTAAGACTGGAACGCCTCGCCGTGCTTGGTTTCAATCTCGGTGTCGCGGTCGCTCTTGCCGTCAGAACCGGGGCGCTGCAACGCGGCCTCGATCTTGGCTTGCTTGGCCTGCATCTCTGCCATTTGGGCAGTAATGGCGTCGGCCATTCTGGTGTGCTTTTCTTCGGTCACGACATCAACGGGCTTTTTTGCTTTCAGGCCGTCAATCTCTCCGCGTAGTTCAACAAGGACGGGATTGATCTTCTCAACCAGCCCTTTGATTTCTGCAAAGTCAGACATTTAATGTCCCTTTCGTTTGCGTGATTGATTTCAAAAGTGATTTGAGGTCGTCAACGTCCCGCTGATCAACTTCAGGAACGGACTTGTCTGCATCCCGCAGAACCTCGTCTCGGCCCTTCCATGCACTACCCGCCATGACCTTAGCCATGCGGTTCGAGTAGCCCATATCCTTAAACGTGCGCTCAATGTCGCGCTCCGTGATGTTTTCTGATTTCATGGCGGTAATGCTGGCGAGTTCATTCATGGGAAACGTCACCACGCTAACTTCAAACAGGTCCAGCTTGGTCAACTTGCGCTGCCCCGTTTCCTCGTCCATTGCATATTCTTTGGTGCGATAGCCTATCGACAGTCCTTCAATCGCGCCCATCTTGATCAGCTCCGCAACCTCTGCACCCTTGCCAAACTTCTTGCTGATCCGGCCTTGCATCTTGAGGCCGTAGTTATCCTCCGACATGCTGTCAAAAACGCCAATAACCTGCATAGTGTCGTGCTGGTAGAGCATTTTAACCTTGCGACCGCTGGCAATGCTGTCAAGGAACGCGCCCTGCATAACCAGATCGCCGCCTAGGTCCTCGTTGCCAAAGACGCTGCCATAGCCTGAAATTGTGAGAAAGTCGTCATCCTCAACCCCAGCCTTGATCTGCAACGGGGCCAGCTTGACCTCAAAGGGGGCAGCGCTGTCTTTGCGTTCGAGGTATGCGGTGGCGTCCGACATGCGCGGTAGCTCCATCAAAGGGAATAGGGTGTCTCACGACAGCCGTTTGCAAAGTCTTAGCACAGTTTTGCAAAGTTGCAAACCCTATGCTGTGCAGCGTTAAAAATCAGGATCGGCCACGCGCTGAATTGATACGCATCGGCAGTTGATGGTGTTCCACGCGCTGCCCGATGAATCGCCAGGATACATCAGCCGCTCACCGCCGACCATAAACGGTTCATCCATTGCCACGGTCTGCCCGTTTGCCTCGGCATGGTCAGGCCGCGTGCGCTCGCCCTCATCCGCGACCCATTCCTTGACTAGCGTTAGGCCGGTCTGCTTTGCGGTTTCGTGCATGGCATAGTTTGCCGCGCCGTGTGTTTCCGTGCGGGCAATCAACGCGCCACGCATCCGGCTAATGGATGGCACACGCTTGGCGACGTTGCGCGCTATGGCGTCAACACCTAGACCATCAGCCTGCCCCGCTGCTACCTGCCTTACAATGTCTGCGCGTGTGGTTTCTGTGACGCTGGTAATGCGCCTGCGGATTGCCTCTTGATTGATCCATCCCGTTGCCACCGACCGGAAGAATTCCGCGAATGAAAACTTGACCTCAAGCACATGGCCCCGCGCCTTGCCGTCGCCTATCACGCGTGCGCCAAACACTCGCGCAGATCGCAGGCCGATTTCCATGTAGACGTCACGCACTGCCCGCTCGTCGTCATTATCGGGTGGTGGCACAAAGCCTAATTCACGGTAGCGTGCCAGCAGGCCAGCCGCTTCCTTGGACATCACCTTGGCAATCCTGCGCCGGAACCTTGCCTCAAGCGCGTCCAACAAGCGAGATTGTATCTGTGCCTCGCGCTTGGGGTCATGCGTGATGAATGCGGGGGTGCGGGCCATTTACTTGCGCTCAAGGTCAGCAAGCCCGTATGCCAACGCCTTGAGTTCATCCGCTGGCAGGTCAAACATGCCTGCCGCCATTGCCGGGTTGAACTCGCCTTCACCCTCAGCCGGGAAGCCCATCATTATCCGGCTTTCCTGACGGGTCAGCACTCCCTTTTCAAACGCCAGCACGGACCGCGCAAACATCTTTTCGCGCAAGCCTTCCAGCGCCGGGATGCTGTCAAGGTCTAGCTTGAACTCTAGGCCATCGCCATACGCGGGCAGCATCCAGTGGCCAAGCGCGCCGATAAACTCCTGCATCATCGGAATCACGGTATCGGTGTAGAGCCGCTCCTTGGCCTGCTCGTAGTTGTTGAACGTCGAGGCGTCATTGTCGATCAGCGGCAATGGCACGCCGAACGCGCTTGCGACATACTTGCCAGTCTCACGCATGCTGTTCAGGAAATCCATGTCAACGGGCGTCTTGGACATCTCCACAAACTCGGCATCATCTGCAAGCATCGGCACCGATCCGCTATTGTCTGCGCCTTGAAGCGCGTCCTTGAAGTATTCCTTCATGCGCGCAATCATCTCGCCCGCAGGATAGCCGCCCTTGAACCGGATCAGGCCGGACGGGCGCGCGCTGTTTCGCAGCAGCGAATAGTTCCACTTGCTGCCCGCGTTGTGAGTATCGGCGGCAAGGGCAGCAGCCATGAGGGGCGATTGCCCGCGCCAATAGTCGTTAGGATTATACATCTTGAGAAAGAACACATCGCTCCGGCCCGTGATCCGGTCAACGGCGAAATACTGTTCCTTGCTGTTCTTCTCATGGCAATAGGCCAATGGTATGCCGTAGGTGCTTGGCTTAATCACCATGTCAAGCGGGTTCATTGGCCACAGTTCAGCGAACTTGGGGCCAACCGTTCCAACGGCAAACGTCTCGCCAAAGAGGTTGCGATTGACGATCATTTCTGAAACCCACTGGCCATAGGATTGCAGCACGTTAGGCCGCTTGAGCAGGTCTAGCGCGGGGTGCGTGTCGAGGATCTTGTCGCCCTGGTGCAGCTCAACCTTGATAGAAACCGCAGCCTGAACGATCTCTCGGATGGCGCGATACACGATCACGTTCATCTGATAGCCTTCGTCAACGTAGTTTCGCTTGCTACCTTGCCGCGCCCAGACTGGCCCCGATGAAACCATGAAGGCAGCGCCTACGGGGTTCTCCTTGGCTTCAAGCGGTTTGGAAAATGGCCACATTTATAGCACTCCGAATGTTTGGGTAGATCCGCGACAAATATCGTCTATCGCGTCCATCATGGGGTCGATCGTATCATCATGTGAGCCGTTTGGAAATGCCGATGCCTCTGCAAGCATATCAGACAAGTGTGGCAGTCCTTCTAGGAGTATCACGTTTCCGTTCTGAATTAAAGGGGATGCGTCGTGTGAGCGCGTCAGCTTGTCAATATGGCGCGGGATTGCAAGAATCGGGATACCCTCACGCTTTAGCGTTTGGATCAAGCCCGTGCCGCTTGCCTTATCCTCAACCTTCATGTGACGCAACGTGCCTAGACCTAATACCACCTTGTGCTTGGCATAGAAAGCGCGCGCCTGCACAAGCAATTCCGGCGCTTCCCACTTGCCTCTGATCATGTCCAAACAAACCGCTTGCCCGTTTTGCGTCTTGCCCCAGCATTGAAACACCGAGTAATCGTTTGCCTCTTTGGTTTTCAGGGCCGTATCCGCATAGATGCCGCGCCACTCGATTGCAGGCGGCGCTCTTAGATACTGCCACCATTCATCCTTAAAGATGCCGCCGCCAATCGTGATTGGGTTTTGCTGATACAAGGCCGACCAGAAAAACTCCGACATGCCCGCCTTGGTTTCCAGTAGCTTTTCCACTGGGTGCAGATCCGGCACTAGGGCTTCGTCATGCTTGTTGATTGCCTGGAACGTAATGCGCTTGGCCCTCACGTCCGATTCAAGTACGCGCCCAGATAAATCATCAAGCGCCCATCGCGTTGCCATGATTATCTGCCCGCTGTTCTTTGATAGTCGCGTTTTGAACGTTGACTGATACCAGTTCCAGATGCTCTTTTTCGTAGCGGGTGATAGGGCCTCTTGAGCGTTCTTGACCGGATCGTCAATGATGCCAATGTCCAGCCGCTTGCCTGTTAGAGGACCACCCACGCCCTGCGCGATGTATCGGCCCGCATGGCCTACAATCTCAAAGGATTCGCTGTTTCGCTTGGCCTCTACACCTACGTTGACCACGCGCTTTAGGTTTAGCGATGCCTCTGGGAATAGGCGCGCGTATGAATCCGCCATCATAATCTTTTGAATGTCGCGGTTCATGTCGCTGGCAAGGTCGGACCCGTATGAAAGCCCACCGATTGACAGGTTAGGGTTCTGCCCAAATAACCATGCGGGATAGTTGCGGCTGACTATCTCCGACTTTCCGTGCTGCGGCGGCGCTTCAAACACCAGCACGGGCCGCTTGCCCGCCTCTACATCTAGGTAGAACTGGCCAAGGTCGCGGCACACATCAATGGCAAACTGCGACACGATGTAATCAGGGTTCATGTATTGGATGAACGCCAGCAGGTCTCGGCGGGCATGGCGGCGGTCTAGCAGTTCCTGGGCGGCGTCACTTGGGCTTTGCATTGGCTTCAATAATCGCCTGCAACTGCGCGTCCGACATTTCGCGCGTTGGCGTCATGCTGCCGTCGCTGCTGGATAGGTCAACATCGCGCTTGTCTCGCCAGTCATCAGCCACGCGGTTTTTCAGACCGAAGATTGCAGCGGTCGCATTCCCCTCGCCTGATTGCGCGTTATTTCGCAGGCAGTTTTCCCACCAAACAGCGGAGGCGGCTTGTGCTGTCTTTAGGGCGTCCATAAACTCAGGATGCGCATCGACCCAAAGATACACCGTGGCGCGCGAAACCAGAATGCTGCCAGCAAATGCCGTTACGCTGTATCCTTCCGACATAAATGCAATAATATCTTCGCAATATGCAGGGTCGTATTTTGTTGGGCGTCCGCCTGCGTGCATCACCGAAACATCCCGCCCAGCGCGCGTCCCGTGAAGTATCCAGCAATCCGGCGCATGATCCTACGCGAGATAGACCCCTTGCGCTTTGACGTGACGGCCTGAACGTCTCCGCTATATTTTGCGGTTGCGTAGAGAATGCTGCGGAATTTGTTGATTGTCATTTTGCTCTCCTGTGTCCGGTCCGTAAGTACCACATTACGCCAATGCTTGCAACGCAAACAAAAAAGCCCCGCGCTTTTTACGGCGCGGGGCTAAGTTGGGAGACAACAATGAGGAACAAGGTCATCATGCCACTGGTTTGGCTGTGGTGTCAATGCGCCAATTCATACCCGCACTCCCTGCTCAATATTCGCCTTCACCATCCGAAAAGCCTCCATCTTTGCCGCTTCCGGCTTATA
>Ga0222649_1000423_pt1 | contig 14327 bp, 10 predicted proteins | sample AntAcemetagen337_FD_179865 | JGI IMG/M metagenome (GOLD analysis project Ga0222649, IMG submission 179865) | Saline water microbial communities from Ace Lake, Antarctica - #337 | ecosystem: Environmental > Aquatic > Non-marine Saline and Alkaline > Saline | place: Antarctica: Ace Lake... | reverse complement strand
TACAAAAAATGGCGATGATTGGGATACGGATACATATTTCCCTTTGGTAGACGGTCTCGATTGGTGCGGCGAATGGAAAGGCAAATAGATGGCTAAGATAAACGTATCCAAACTGATTGACACCGGGAAGTTCCTAGCAACCGCGGCCGGGAAAGAACTAGCCGACCTAATCACTTACCTGGCTGATTTCGTCGAACAGGTGATCCGTACACTCAACAAAGGGGTAACGATTACAGATAACATGTCGTCTAAAACTCTGACGGTTAACCTCAAGAACGACATTGAGCAAGTCATTAATACTGATAACAAAATCCCGCTTTGGATCGCTCCCGCTCGGGTGGTTTCATCGGTTTACGGTGTCGATGATTTCCATTGGTATGTGAACTCGGCGAACGAGGTTGTTGTGAGAGTCGGGTACACCGGATCGCCATCGGCAAGCATTACCTACGATGTCGTGCTTGTAATTTTCTTCAGTTAAGCTAAAGATATCCACACACCAAAATAAAAATATCCATCTACCAATAGGCGAGGGATGAATGAGTGAAGCGGTAGAGACCGCAGCACCGTCCGTTGACGGTTCTGTAGTAGAGGGTCGTGAAAGTCAAGAGCAGCAAGCTGTTCAAAGCTTTAAGGGAACCAAACATCGGCTGAAAATCGACCAGGAAGAACTTGAATTAGACTATGATGATCTAATCAAGGAAGCCCAGAAAGGTCGTTCAGCCGATAAACGTTTCAAAGAGGCTGCGGCCCACAAGAAGGATGTCGATACTTTTCTTGCCGACCCTTGGGGCTATTTAAAGCAGAACGGTAAAGATCCCTATGAGTTAGCCGAGTCTCTGTTGCTTGAGAAGATGCGCTATGAGGAACTGACCGACGAACAACGGGAAGCCCTTCATGCTAAGATGGAGCTATCGGAACTCAAAAAAGAAAAAGAGGGCCGGGAGAAGTCGGAGAAAGATAAAGAGCTTGCCAATATTCAAGCTCAAGCGATCAGAGAAATCGATGATGATATTTTTGATGCGCTAAAGTCTACTGGCAGGAAACCGACACCACGTCTTATTGCTAGAATTGCTGAGAACCTGATGGCCCACCTGAACAAAGGCGGCGAAAAGGTATCAGCTAAAGATATTCTAGGCACGGTACAGAAAGAATACGTCTCCGACATTTCTGAGTACCTGTCCCAAATGACTCCCCAACAGCTGAAAGAGGTGCTACCCAAGCAAGTCTTGGATGCCCTGAGACAAGCCGATGTGGACCAAGCGCGTTCTTCAGATCCGGCCAGATCGAAAAGACGCATAGTGTCGGGCGAACCGCAACAAGGCTTTAAGCCTAAAAAGCGGATGAGTTCGGACGAGTATTTTGCGCAGTTAGATAAGAAGTACAGGGCTTAAACAGCTTTGTAGTTTGAGCATATAAGAAGTCCTACCCGTAAGGATGCACTTCGTTGGAAACAGCGAGTCGCGTCTTTTTTTTACGCCCGCGTTTTCTCCCGTCTCAAACAAACCAAAATTAATAACCAATTATTTTCCTTGGAGGGAAAACATGAGCTCTTTGACCTACTGGTCTGACAAATTAGGCAAAACACAAGCAAGAGTTTTAACACTCGATTTTTCAATCACTGGCGCAGGCACCTCAGCACCTCTGATGGTTGGCGCTCCAGTACTTTCTAGCTCGGGAGCACTTGCTTCCCAAGCAGCTATTGATGCATTCCTTGGAACTACCAACGAATTCTTGCTCGCTGCGTTTGACGCAACTGCCATGGGTGCTGACGCATTCGGCGGCGTAGTCAACATGAACGGCCAGGTTGCTAAGGTCGTCAAGATGAATGCACGTTGTCACTCGGGCACTGCTGGCATCACGGTAGTTGCTAACCAAGTCGCTGCATCCGCTGCACTGACTGCATCAACTCTCGCAACAGAAGTAGCTAAGGGCGCTGATGGCAACATCGGTTTCCGCGTTGCTTGGGGAAACACTCCAGACTTTGACGCACTCACCGCCGGCACTATGACCATAGAAATCCACTGGATCGCAAAATAACAAAATCACCCACGAAAGGGGTTAGCATATGGCATCACCAGGATCAGTTTCGACTCTTGAAGTCGTAAACCTTACCAAAAAAGTATACGGCGATTTAACAAACCTCCTCCCTCAGGACCAACATCTTGAGAAAGATATCCCGTTCACTGAGAAGCAAAAAGTCGGCGAAAGCTACAACGAAGCTGTAGTTCTTACCGCTGAAACAGGCATCACTTTGGGTGGGTCTGGATCAGACGCATTTGAACTTAACCCGGCAATTGCTGGCGCTGTTAAGCAGGCAACTGTTGTTCCTTACGTTTCTGTTTTGGGTTCGGTTGTTCCTTGGGGTCTTATCTCAAGAACTGCCGGCGGCGGCGAAAAGTCTTTCTACGACGGTACTAAGCACATTTTCAGAAACAACCTTAAGTCTCACGGCAAGTTTTTGGAAATCCTTCGCCTCTACGGGCAGAGCGCTTCCTTGCTTGGTTATGTTTCTTACGCAACAGCTACCTACCGGGCCATATCTTTTACGAACGGCGGCGGCGCACTGAGCGTTAACGGTACAAGCGTTACCTTCACCGCTGGTGTCAATACTTCCAGTAAGCACATCCTTCTAGCTCCAGGCCAGTTCGCTGCTGGTATCTGGGTTGGTATGGAAGGCGTTAAAGTTCAGCAAGTAAATTCTAGCGGCGTTGTTGTTGCCGAAGGAAAACTCGTTTCCGTTGACTCTGAAAAAGGTGTTATCGAAGTAGACTTTACACCGGTTGCAGCGACTTCCACCACTTCGCACCGTCTTTGCTTTGAAGGCATGGGCGAAGCTAAAGAAATGATCGGCATCCAAAAGATCTTGTCCACTAGCGGCATCATCTTTGGGGTCAACAACACTCAGTACCGTCTCTATCGCGGTAACACTGTAAGCGCTGGCGGCCTTCTGACCTTCACTAAGCTGAACACCTACATTGCCAATATGGTTAATGCTGGCGGCTTGGAAGGCGATTTGGACTTCTATGTAAACCCAAGAACATGGGCAACACTGAACTCTAACGAAGCTGCAAACCGTAGCTATGACCAGTCTTACAAGTCCAACGAAGCGGCCAACGGCTTTGAAGACATCTGCTACCACACTCAGACCGGTAAGCTGACTTTCAAGGCTCACCGAATCGTAAAAGAAGGCGACGCTATGGGTCTTAGCCTTCCTACTTGGTCGCGGTCTGGTTCTGCTGAGATTAGTTTCACTGTCCCTGGTATCGACAAGGAAATCATCTTTCCTTTAGAGAACCAAGCTGCGTGGGCTTTTCGCTCTTATGCTGACCAGTATATTTTTTGTCATGAGCCCTCTAAAAACATCTATGTCAGCGGCATCAACGACGAAGCTGCATCTTAATCAGTGTCATTTTAAATCGGGGTATGCGTCTTAACCGGCGCTACCCCTTTCGTCTTTGGGGATTTACATGGCGACTAGTTTTTCATGGAACGGCACGACATATTCGGTTCCAGCAGCGGGCGAGCTAAACTGGTCGTCCCTTAGCACTTACCTGATAGCACTTGGTGCGGGTGCTCAATCGACTTCCCAACAAAAATGGGGCATCCGAGTCGCAACAGCTACTCCTGTAATAGTTGCAGCAGCCACCGACTGCGTTATCGTTTCCAAGCTTTCATCAGCAGGAGCGGTAGCTATCACCCTGCCAGCAGGCGCATCAAAACAGATTTTCTGCATCGTAGACGGTACAGGCGATGCTGAAGCCAACAACATAACGGTTACACCGAATGGATCTGAAACCATCAACGGTGCTGCAACATATGTTTTAGGTTCAGACCGGGCAGGCATTATCATTGCCTACAGCGGAACTGAATGGATCATCCTGGCCAAGTTTACAGCGGCCGGCGAGATCACTAACTCGGATATCTCAGCCACTGCGGCAATCGACTTCTCTAAACTCGCAACACTGGCGGCAGCTAACGTCCTTGTGGGGTCGGCGGGAAATGTTGCGACTTCGGTAGCAGTGACCGGCGATATATCTATATCTAATGCAGGTGTAACTGCCATTGCATCAGGGGTAGTAGTAAATGCCGATGTTAATGCATCTGCCGCGATTGATCATTCCAAGTTGGCTGCTTTGACTGCGGCTAACGTCCTTGTGGGGAATGCCTCTAACGTTGCGACTTCGGTTGCGGTGACAGGCGATGTATCTATTTCAAACGCTGGTGTAGTCGCTATTACTGCTGATTCTATAGTGAATGCAGATGTAAATACATCAGCGGCGATTGCATACTCTAAACTTGCACTCGGTTCTAGCATCGTAAATACCGATGTTAATGCTAGTGCATCCATCGCTTATTCCAAGTTAAATCTTGGTACCTCTATAGTGAATGCTGATGTGAATGCTTCGGCAGCTATCGCATACTCTAAACTTAACCTGGGGACATCTATCGTCAATGCTGACGTCAGTGCCTCAGCAGCAATCGTAGACACCAAACTAGCGACTATTTCGACTGCTAGTAAGGTATCTAACTCAGCTACAACTGCTGCATCTGCTAATACAGCCTCAGCAATTGTTGCGCGTGACGGTTCAGGTAACTTCGCAGCGGGCACTATTACAGCCAACCTCACAGGCAACGCTTCAGGTACGGCGGCCAACGTAACCGGTACTGTAGCTATAGCTAACGGAGGAACTGGTCAGACCTCTGCAAATGATGCAGTAAATGCTCTGCTTCCTTCGCAGGCGGCCAACAGCGGTAAGGTTCTCAGTACAGATGCGACAAACACGAGTTGGATTTCTGTCCTTACGAGTCCGATGACGACTCTCGGTGACATCATTATAGGTGCTGCATCTGGGGTAGCATCAAGGCTCGGAATAGGAACAGATCTACAGATATTGCGAAGCAACGGCACAACACTGGCATGGACAGACGGCTTAGCTACGGCGAGTGAGAGCGGGCTGGTAAGCACGACAACTCAGACAATAGCAGGCGACAAGACTTTAACTGGGACTACTGTAATCGGTACAGCCACCGGCTTGGCTCAGACGGGTTTGCAGGTAAATAAAACTAGAACCAACAACAATGATGTCACTGCTCGCTTTCATTACGATTCTACTATTAATGGTTCTGGTCAAGCCGGTGGTATCCATGTATCCACAGGCGACGCTACTCCTGTAGGCTTCAGATACATTCAGTTTGATTTTGGCGGCACAAAAACAGCGGTGGGTACAATCGCAGGCTCGATATCTAACAATGCGGATACGTCGGCTGTTTTTTACAACACAACATCGGACGCCCGACTAAAAACGGATGTTAAGACGTCTAGCTACGGTCTAGATTCTGTCATGAAAATGCAGTCGGTAGACTTTAAGTGGGTCAGAGGTAATTACCAAAGTAACGGTTTTATCGCCCAAGATCTCTATAAGGTCTACCCGCATGCGGTAAGCGTTGGTGATGAAACTCAGCAATGGGGTGTCGATTACGGAAAGCTTACACCTGTTTTAGTTAAAGCGATCCAAGACCAACAAAAAATTATAGAAGATCTTGAAAAAAGACTGGCTTCTTTGGAGGGCAAATGAACCTCCTCCCATTCCTACTCCTACTGACATCCTGCTCATACCTCACTAAACACGAGGGTAAAGATGGGGCCGGAAGTTTACCGTTAGACGGTTTGCGTGAGAAATATAATGCGGTTTATCAGGAGGTTTTAAGTGAACTTGACCCAGATACAGGATGGATTACCACAACTGGATGCGACGAAACCTTATGGTCAGGGCTTGCTTGCTCTCTTGGCTTTCCTGTCAACATCGCACTTGCTGAATACACTCCCGGCGAAATCCATAGAAGACCTGCTCCTTCGTGCTACTCAGATACTCAGGGAGACCAGGGAGCAAAATCAACAGTCTCAAGAGATATGTTCGCAGGATATTTGCCTTGCTTGTGGGCACGCAAAGACTTAGCAGCTTTACAGAGGTTGGCAGACTATGGTGAGAAATCAGATTGGATCATGGGCCAGCCGAATTATCTTGTTTCTCGTGTCCTTCTTACAGGGAATGGGATTGGGATTGTTGGTCGTGCAATTTACGAACTCTCTGGTGGTAGCGATGATCGTTATTATCGGCGTACCGGTTATCTCTTTCCTAGCGTTACTCAAGACTTTGAAAGACATATTCAGACCCAAGGAATCTTACTCCAGGACTCTGTTGACGAATCCTACAACCTCACCAGAATAAACACAGAGATGCTAGATAGGCTAATCGAAAATGCAGCAGCAATGCCTAATGATCCTTTGTTTGCAGCAGCGTTGGGACGTTTTACCGGCGACCAAGCAGGAACACTTGAGATCCTCCTTAGAGATCAAAACGAGTGTCCAACTTATGCAAGAGGCGAAAAGCCTGAAGTCTATTGCAAAATTAACTGGCTGCAAGCGGCAGCTATCTTACTCGGAGAAAAATAAATGGACCAGATGAACACGGAAAAAGCAAAAGCCTTAGCTGAACTCATCAAGCAGATGCAAGCCCTCATGGCAGATGGCGGCGGAGATGAAACCATGGAAGACGGCGAAGTCTCTGAGGGCATCGAGGACGCTATGGAAGAATCTAGCGAACCATCGATGGAAGAATCTTGTCAGGAAGAAGAGGGCGAAGAAATGGACCCGATGGACAAGATGAAACAAGACTTCATGCGCGGCAAGGTAGACAGACCTAAACGCAAAAGCTTGATGATCATGGCTAAGCCCATGAAACCAGCTGTTCCGGTTGAAAAGAAAGCGTCACCTTTTCCAACTAAGAAAAAAGGCTATAAATAATGGCTAAAACAGCCGACAGACTGTTATCAGGGGTAAAGCGGAGGGTTATTATCCCCTCGTCGCAAGCTCTCATGAGCGATGCTGATTTACTCGCGCTTGCTGATGACGTTATCGCATCTTTCATGGTGCCGATGCTGAAGTCTACTCGTGGTGATTTCTTTGTGACTTCTACTGCTACTGACCTGGTAGCAAGCCAAGCAGCTTATGATATTCCCTATCGGGCCGCTGGCCGGACAATCAGGGATCTAAAGCTGGTCGATTCTGCCGGTTCAACATCAGATATGAACCTCTATCAGATCGAAGACGTTCATATGTTTACTGGCACCGGATCGCCAAGCGGGTTCTACTTTAAGGGTGACAAGATCATCGTCGTACCCGCCCCAAGTGACGGAACGTCTGACCTTGAAATCTGGTACGAGCTCATGCCGTCTGAGCTTGTGGTTTTGTCCAGCAGTTCGGTTGTTTCCAGTGCGACCACAACAGTTGTAACTGTCGATCAAGTTCCGTCTTCCATCGATGCTGGATCTACTGTCGATTTCATCCAGGGCAGATCAGGAAATTCCATCCTAGCCATGGATAAAACCGTGGTTTCGGTTACTCCAACCACAATCACATTTGCCTCGGGAGCTATCCCTACCGCACTTGGAAGCGGCGACTACCTGGCCGTTTCTCAAAAGTCTCCGGTTGTGATGTTGCCAGATTCGGCCTACCCGCTGCTTGAAACGATGACGGCGATCCGGGTACTGAATTCTATCGGAGACTTTGAAGGGGCTGACCGGCTGAAGTCAGATGTCAAAGAAGAAAAAGAGATGTTGCTGAAACTCCTAGAGCCTCGCGTTACTGGTGAAAATACAAAGATTGTAAATCATAACGGACTTCTCAGAGGCCGGCGCGGCGCTTACAGAGGGAGACTGTTTAGATAATGGTGTATAACTACCCGGAAATAAAGAGCTTTGCAGGACTTTACTCCCAGCAAAATAGTTTCACGCTACCGGACGGTGCGCTTGAGATCGCGAGTAATATCGTCTTGTCTCGGGACGGTATCATCCAAAAGCGGCGCGGCTTTTACGAGTATCATGAGCCGGGAAGCGGGACGCTCAACAACCTCGCAGTATATGATTCGACCCTGATCGCTCTTTTTGAAACAAAAGTAGCCTACTTCGCTGACGCGGGTTCAGTTCCTAACCTAACGGGAACAGCAACAGACTTGACTGGAGCGACCGTTCTTTTATCGGGCAACCGTGTAGCTCGCTCTATTCAGTCAAATAAAAACTTTTACTTTACGACCGATGGCGGCGTTTTAAAGCTTGAGGCTTACAATAGTTCTGTATACAAGTCGGGAACTCCCCCAGCACTTGACCTAAGGGCTTCATTCGTCGATGGCGGAAACGGACCAGTTAATACTGATACTCAAGTCGCTTGGCGTGTTTGTTTCGGCAGACGCGATGCAAACGATAACCTTATTCTTGGCGTGCCTTCTGACATTATATCTCTTGTCAATTCTCCGATAACAGGCATCACCTACACATCATCTGGCGCTGGCCCGTATACAGTAACCGCGACCGATGCGGCCGGACATGGCCTAACCACTGGCACCTATGTCACCGTATCAACCGCCACCGATGTAGATGCAAACGGTCAGTATGCAATCACAGTCACTGGCGCCACCACGTTTACCTATTCAACCACGGCAGACCCAGCAACGGGAACCCTTGCCTACTTGCCTCACTATTCAACCAGGCTTGAAACCACTGTACCGAGTGATATCACAACCACGGCTGATAGTTATTTCATCCAGATCTATAGGACCAGCCAATCGCTTGGGTCGGATGTAACCCCAGATGCTAACTTTAAGTTGATCGAAGAAAGAAAGCTGACCTCGGCTGAGATCTCTAGTCGCATCTTTGTGTTTGAAGATGACATCGATGACCTATTGCTAGGTGCTGAACTCTATACCAATCCAAACAGCAGGGAAGGTGAGCTCCAGGCTAACGACCGCCCTCCCTTGTGCGACGATGTTACGGTTTATAAGAATCATTCCATTTACGGCAAAATCAAAAGTCGGCACCTGCTTGATTTTTCAATCATCGACACGACCGGCATGGTTACTACCGACTGGGTTGAGATCAAGGTCGGAGCGGTTACCAGACGCTATGTCGCTAGAACTGGTGTGGCCAATGACAATGTTGAGGGTGCAGTTACTTCATCGGCTGGCTTGCTAGTCACCTACGTTGCTCACGGCCTACTGGACGGTGACACCGTTTATGTTTTAAATATCGTGGCAGGCACCCTGGCCGAAGGCACCTACTTCGTTGTCAGCAAAACAGCAGATACCTTTAAGCTTGCCCTTACCTCAGGCGGTGCGGCCGTCGCTCATGCTGGTGAGACATCTTTAGAATTCCAGGCAGTCACCAACGGCACCTATCCTGTATTTAAACTGAACAACACTGGTGGATCTGCATCCCTGAGACTGCGGCAAACTGCGCAAGGATTAATCAAGGCAATCAACCGCGACCCTTCCAGCGTTGTATATGGTAAGTACGTTTCTGGACTAACCGAGATCCCGGGTAAGATGCGGCTTCAGGCGAAGGGTTTCACCGGCATCATCTACATGAGAGCTAGTACAGCGACCGTTGGCGATGCCTTCACACCGGTTCTGCCCAATGACTTCTCAACCGGCGACCAGGTTTTCAGTCGAAACGATGACCTGCCGAACTTCTTCTTCTCATCCAAGATCGGTGAGCCTGAGGCAGTTCCTCTTGTTAACGGCTTTCCGGTTGGTGCTCGTAATAAGTCCATTCTTAGGACAGTCGCACTGCGAGATTCTCTCATCATCCTGAAAGAAGACGGGGTTTTCCGGGTCAACGGTGACTCGCCTTCGAACTTCACGACTACGGTTCTGGATAACACGATTGTCTGCCTTGATCCGAGTTCAGTTGTATTGCTCAACAACCAGGTGCTCTGTCTTTCAAACCAAGGCGTCTGCCTGATTTCCGACTCCTCTGTTCAAATCATCAGCAGAAAGATCGAAGACCCTATTCAGGCCATCCTCGGTAGTTCAAATCTGGTCGGCCAGACTGCGGCAATCGCATATGAGTCAGACCGGCACTACCTGTTATCGACCCTAGAACCAAACGGCTCAGCAAACAGCATCGTCTATACCTACAACATCTTAAATGATGGCTGGGTGACATGGGACCAGACCTTTAAGCAGGGAATTGTCGGCCCGGGCGACACCTTATATCTGGTTTCGACCGATAACCGGGTGCTGAAGGAGCGAAAGAACCAAACCAGGCTAGATTTCTGCGCTCAAAACCATGACGTAACAGTCAACTCGGTCACGTCTGACCTTACTGGCGCAAATATCACCAGTCTGACCCATGCCCCGGTAAAAGGCGATGTCATTGCCAAGTCAAATGTATTCAACCGGGTAAAAACTGCCCAGCTGGTGACTTCTAACGTTTACGACGTGACTTTCTACCGTTCGTCTAACCTGGTGGCAGCTGACACGCCAATTATCTACAGGAAATACGATTCAACAATTAAGCTGGCACCGTTTCATGCCGGCCTGGTGGGCAGAATGAAGCAGATCGCTCAGATGCAGGGCCACACCAAAGACGAATCAGTCACTTCGTTAGAAATCAGCTTTTCAGGCGACACCTACGGAGAATCTGAAGTCGTCAACTGGGAGGCTTCAGCTATTGGGTCTGCTGGTGCCGGTTGGGGTAACCAGCCTTGGGGTTATTTCCCTTGGGGTAACGAAGACGGCATCAATATCACCTACGGCACTAAGAACGCACCGATCATCAGAACCTATTTACCACTATTTCAGCAGCGAAACACTTTTGTGCAAGCCCGGATACTTCATGAACACGCCGGGGAAGCTATCAACCTTCAGTCACTTTCGTTTGCGGTTAGAGCATACGGGGAGCGGGTATCTCGATGAGAGACAAGATCTATTGGCTAGACGATGCACCTGAAGTGGTCGCAAGTAAACTGATGCAGTACCACCAGAAGTCAGACGGCTGGTCTACCAACCCGATGACCGTTGCTTCGGTGAGAAACCGCATCTTTTACTACTCAACTGTTCTCGAGGCTGAAAGCTGGGAGTCGTCTCTTAGTTTCCAGGGCGAGCAAAGCGAACTTGTTAAGATGGTTATCCCTCAGGCTCGCTCCATTGCCAGGCAGTTTATCGGAGTTGTCACCAAGCAAAAGCTGGCTGTTCAGGCGGTCGCTCTTAATGACGGCGGCTCAGACCTGACCGAAGTTGTGCGGCTGGGTAACGGCGTTGGCAATAGGCTGATCAAGGCTCAGGATCTCGATGCCAAGAAGGTTGACCTAGCGGAGAAGGCATACCTGGACGGAACCGCCTACCTTGGGGCCTTCTATAGAACTGACCGAGGGGAGGAGCATGCTGTAGACCAGGAAACTGGCCAGATGCTCTACAAGGGCGACGTCGAAATGCCGACCTTTGCGGCCGCGGATGTTTTCTTTGACTACTCGATTGAGAACTTTAAGGACCTGGACTGGGTTGAGATCCGGGTAAAGAAAAACCGTTGGGACATGGTGGCTCAGTTCCCAGACCTAGCAGACCAGATCATGGCACTTTCATCTTGCCGTAACGAATCAGCATCTGACCGCTACATGAACATCTCAGACGAAGACATGATTTACGCCTACGAGCTTTATCACCGCATCACACCTGCCATGCCGCAAGGTCGCATGTTGATGTATTCATCTGATAAAACGGTCTACCACGACGGGCCAAATGAATATAAGAAAATACCTCTATCGCAGTTTAAACCTGAGAAGGTTCAGGGCACCGGTCACGGCTACCCGCTTTTTTCCAATCTACTACCTGCACAAGAGATGCTTGATTTTGAATTCTCAGCGACCGCCACTAATCACTCTGCTCACGCTGTTCAAAATGTAACTGCCCCTAGAGATGCAAACATCGGGGTCCAGCAGATCAGCGGGATGAACTTTATCAGCTTTACCCCAGTTTCCGGAGTATCGGGCGGCGGCAGACCAGAACCTTTGCAACTAACAGCGTCCAGTCCTGAAAGTCCGAAGTTCAGAGAAGAACTGAAGTCGCACATGATGGAACTCGGGAACCTGAATGCAGCATTAAGAGGTAGTCCTCCTCCAGGTGTGACCTCAGGTGCCGCAATCGCAACCCTCACTACAACCGCTATTGAGTCGATGACTCCTTTTTCTGATGCGCTCCTGACCTGTATCGAAGAAGGGCTTGAAAACGGTATCAATGCTTACTGCGAGTTTGCCAACATCGAACGCTTGGTTGAGATCACCGGCAAGAACTTCCAGATGTCTACCAAGAAATTCCTTGGCTCTCAGCTGGACAAGATCAAGTCGATGAAAATAACGCGCATCAATCCTGTAATGCTGACCTCTGCTGGTCGTTCAGACCTAGCAGATAAGCTGATGCAAGCTGGCCGCGTGAAAAACGTTCAGCAGTATATGTCTATCTTGGAAGGTGCACCGCCTGAAGTCATTTTCAAGGACGAGCTTTCAGAGAATGATTTGCTGGAAAAAGAAAACGAGATGTTGACCGAGGGAGAAACCCCTAAAGCACTCATCACCGATGACCATGCACTTCACATCTTGTCACACAACAGCTTGCTTAATGATCCCTACATCCGTTCAAGCGGCGAGAACCTCCAGGTAATTCTTGACCATATCTTGGAGCATCTGGAACTCGATAAAACCAAAGACCCGTACTTAACGGCAATGCTCAGAACCGGCAAGGCACCGCAGCAAGGGCCACCTCCATCAGGCGGCGGAGGCGGTGGGGCAGCCCCAAATATGCCGGCCGATGGATCAGCGAAACCAGCACAACCAGCAGATGACATGTTAGGGAGACCCGCATAATGTCCTACGTTTACACTAAGTTAAACTCAGCGTTGAATGGTGAGGAAGACCGACCCGAAGGAACAAATATATTTGCGCAGCCCACGGACGGGCAGGGGGGTTCTCAGGGAGGAGAAAGCGCAAACCCCAACGGAGTGCCGAAGACCTCGACCGAGACAGATATCATGTCAACGGGCGGCGGCGGTTCAGCCACCACCTCGGAACAACAGCCAGTCCAGATGCAGGCTGCTGACTCCCGGGTGATGAAACGTAACGTCGGGAAGGTCTCTACTCCTGACTTTGCTAAGACCATGGGCGACAACCTGAGCAAGGCAGACGTAGATTTACAGGCTGAGTCTGATACCTATATGGCTGGTGCAAATACACAGGCCGGCACCTACGGGGTTGATGATGCTACCCTCGGTAAAGCGGTCGGCGGCGATGCCGCAGCAATGACCCAGGCCGGCAACACCCTCAGGGCTGAAGCAGTTGATTACGATGATTTCAATCCTGAAACCCAATACGAATTCGATGACGTACAAAACCTAAGCTCGTCCAGAGGGCTTCAGCAGCTGCTCAAGGGCGAAGCCCGGGGTCAACTCAGTTCTAAGGAACTCGAATTCGACCGGGGTATTCTGGAAAGATCGCCTGAATTCTTGAAAATCCGGGAAGCCTTGAAGGGCCAGCAGTCTACGCTCGCGCAAAAGGGATCGGCACTATCGGGACTCACCGGAACCAACACCAAAGCCGCTCAAGACGCCATCGACAAAGGTATTTTAGACGCTAAAACAAGGGCTGAAACAGGCTTAGGCACTATAGAAACAGGTCTAAGAACTGCCAACCAATCGCAGGTTGACGAGAGAAATAAGCATCTGGCTGCGCTCAGGGCTGCGGGTGTTCCTGCTGATGTTGCGGAGAAGGTTGCCAACGTAAAGGCTGGCCTTGCAGCAGACTATGATGATGTGCTCCGAATGGACGATATGCTTATCAATTCTAAAGTCGATGGCAAAGACTTCTTGTCTTACGACAACGATGCGACCTTTGATCAGATGATCGATAGCGACGAAGCCATGAAGTTCAACAACATCATGCAGCTACTCGGCCGCGGCGGAAAGTCGTTCGCGGAAGGCAAGGGAGCGGGGGCCGATTACACAATCAACGAACAAGGTCTTAAGGAAGCAGTTATTTCGGACGCTAATCGGAACCGGTCATCTACTGATTTAAACCTCAACAACGAACGACAAAAGATCATTGATGCGATCAAGGGCCAGGTCGAAGGGGCCAACACTGCCCGCAGTAGTGAATATGAGACATACAAACGGGGTACTTTAGCCGATCTGCAAAATCAGTACAAAAATATGGACTTCTCCCGGTTGGATCTAAACCAGTTTTTCGGAGGCGCTGGCCAAGTCGGATTTGATAACCTAGTAAGTGCCAAAGATGCGGCTAGGCTGAATGAAATTCAGACTGCCCTCGGAGGAAAAGGAACATACAAAGCCGGAACAAACCAGATGGGCAAGGCAGATATGAATGCTATTAAGCAATATTTGCAGGACAACGGCTACAAGCCTGGGATGGGAACCAAAACCACACCTGGAACCGTCGGAACTGGTCATGCTGACAAATCTAGCAATTCAAAAGCTGTTGGAAATGC
>Ga0222649_1000421_pt1 | contig 14353 bp, 15 predicted proteins | sample AntAcemetagen337_FD_179865 | JGI IMG/M metagenome (GOLD analysis project Ga0222649, IMG submission 179865) | Saline water microbial communities from Ace Lake, Antarctica - #337 | ecosystem: Environmental > Aquatic > Non-marine Saline and Alkaline > Saline | place: Antarctica: Ace Lake... | reverse complement strand
AAGTCCTCTCATTGAAGTAACTCCATTAAAATTAATAGTGGTTTGATTGGATCCGATTGCAGAAGCATTATGTCTTAATGTAATACTGAATGAGTATCCAACAGCAGGATTGCCAAGAACAGTGTTCATCGTAGCACTGGTTGGTAAGAAAATATTTACAGGATTTGCCGCACCTGCTCCGTTGATGAATCGATATATCGTATTGGGTCTGAAATTGGTTGTGTCTATAGTATACACAAAACCAGCTCCAACAATTTCAATGCCAGCATATGTGGTTATATCCCAAGGGAAAATTACAGGAGAATCAGGTGAGCCGTTCAATGTGTGAATAGAGAGTTGAGTATTCATTTATACTTGTAGGTACTTATAATTTTACTTTATAATAGGTAATATGAATCATCTGACTGAACCTCCATACATGGTTTCATCATCTAAAGCTAAATTATTATCATCTTACATTGAACAACCAATGGACTCTACTACAACTAGCGATATTCCTATTCCTGATGGGAAACCATTTAGAATGTCTTTAGGATCAGGTGCTATGATGATGAACTCATCCCTGTTCAAGCGAAAGAGTGTTCACCATAACGCTATTGATATGAGAATACCAGCAACTAAATCGTTGCAGGTAAACGAAGCACCTCCACTACCTCCCTCTAGATTTCTTATTTTCATGGATATGCTGGTAAATAAATTCATTCCTACTAATTTGCTAAGTGCGGAACATAAGGTAGTGTCTCAAATTGAAAAATCAAAATCATCTATCAGAGGTGGAGGTAATCTTAGTATTCAAATAGCTGATCTCCTCATCTTTTCTTTTCCTACACGTAAGGTCGTCCAGATGTATCATAACGCTGCGCCCTTAGGATTAAGAAAGCAATGGACATACCTGATCTACGAAGCATTGCAGACTGTGATTCCATTGTCTGAGGGAATTTCAACAAAGACACTTATGGATCTTGTTGTAACTGCTTCTTCCGACAAACATCTCCACAATATGCTGCAATCTTTGGTTCCGCGTGAGGAAGCTTATATATCAGCCCCAGAATTTGATCGATTGTTTTCAAAGATTCCCAATGAAGCACAGTTCCTCATGCTTATTTGGTCTCTAGTCATTTTTCTTCGCAGTAAAGGTGTCACCGTAGGTGATGGCGCAGGATCTTCCAAGGCTGAAAAGAGACTACGTATGATATTACATCCTGAAATATTCACTCCTTCTCCTATTGATATTTTATCAATTGGTCTTATTAGCGGAATTGATGAAAAGATCGAAATGGCAATGAGTACTGTTGCTTCGCTCGATCCGCTAGTGGAAAATGAGCTGCATGAAGCATTTTCTAATATCGAAGATGCGTTTTATAGTATTTCTGAAATCTTGGGTGAACCAGAACTCTTGTCTACTGAAGATAATACTGGTGTTCCTAGAGACTACGAACATCCTATTTTGAGGGAACAATTCAAAACAAGTCGAACTGAGGAAGGTGGGAAAAATACTGTTCATGGTCCAGAACCAGTTCAAGCTGGAATTTCGCTAAGTCAAAGATTTGGTAAGATTGCTGGTATTATGATTCCTTCGTTAGCAGTGCAGCAACAGCAGCAACAGCAGCAGCAAGGCTCGCAACGTGAAAAACTAGTTAGCATACCCCAGTCAATGAGTGCTCAAATGTACCCATCAAAAAGTCCTGCCAGGATATTCAATCAAAAAGTCTACGATATGCCCGATTGGTTGGGGGATGATACTGATTACAGAGGAGTCATTAGACTTGATCATGGAGCTGTTTACATGAAATACGTGCTCATGATGGCTACTGCAAAGTATCTAGAAGGAGTCAACCCCGAAGCAGCAGGATTGTCAGAGTATATTAAAATTTTGGATATCGAATTTTGGGAGGAGATGGGCGAGCAGGCAGCTGCTTTAGCAGCATTTTCCTTGTTAGCAGATATGCATTAAATAAATATAAGCTATATTTAAATGAGCAAACAACATGATATTCGTAAGGAAATTAAAGAAATTACTGATTCGGAACGTGTTCTAGCAGCTATGAAAAAAACACTTATAAATGGTCTGTTTATAATGGCTGGAACAGCTGCAGTGGGAGCTGCTGTAAAGTATGGTCCTGACTATATTAACAGAGAGACTATAACTTCTGGTTTAGAAACTGGGATCTTAGCTGTTGATACCACTGTAGAGGAGCTTCCAAAAGGTATTGCCAGAGGACTTTTAAAAATGGCAGGTAAAGGTATGTCAGCAGCTGCTGATAAAGTGAGACCTCTAGAAGAAATAATTGATGAGATGACGGTGGATGAGCGAGGTTATTCTGAATTTAATTATCCTAAAGCAGAAGAAATTCCAGTAGGTGAAACAATGAATATTGATCTAGATGATCCTATTTACATGAAACTAGACAGAGAGACTAGTGCGAGTGATTATTATCCTCCTAGTGAAAAACCTAAAAGACTCTATGACTTTTTAGATGATGACTTGTCTCCTGCGAAAAAAGTGAAACTAACACCTGCTGAGCTGGAAAAGATGATGGTGGATCCTGAAACACCAAATTATTACCTGCAAAACAAAAGGGATTCTGATTTCGCAGGAGATTTTTCGAGAAATTTAAAAAGAGTAAGGATTAGATAAGTAAATAAATATGAGGTTATAGTGAATGATTCGAGTAAAACAGAAGAACTACGCATCATACTTTGAACCTATTCCCAGAAGACCAGTTATTAACAATAAATGGACTGAGGATGACACGGAAGATATGGGTGAAAGAATTAAAAATGCTGCTCTTGACAGTATTGGAAGTAGTATTGCTGATGTTTTTATCTTGAAACCAGTATGGGGAAAAATTCATAGTGTTACTAGGAAATACAAGTAAATTTATTAAGGTAACATCGTGTTTGGTCTTATTCCATCATTGAAAACATCCTCCAAATCGTACGTGCTGTCAGTATCAGCCCAACTACCAGTACGACCTCCCAGTCCTTTTTCTCCTTCTAGACCTTTATACCTACCAGCTCTTGTTAATTTTATCTTTGCCCAAAGAAGTTTTGTTCGATCCTGTATGATTTTCATTATTTTTAATATACTCTCTTTAGCTTTATCAAATACGACTCCAAATAATCTTTTAGCACCATTCATAACCATACCTGTAGCAGCACCAATACCAAAAGAAATAACAGTAGTCATTAACAACTTTGTAATTCCTTTTATTCCCTCATGCTCATATGTTAGAGAAGCTCCCAGGACAAACTGGAATAACGTGAGGCCCGCTGATAATGCTGTAGCTGCTGCTGCTGAAATAAAAACTCCTGCTCCTGGAACCAAGACTATTGCCAGGTACCCAAGTCCCTGAATAATATTGTTTAGTAGTTGCGAGTCTTTCTGTTTAATATCTTGATCAGTTATGAACTGGTCTAAAACGACTTCTCTAGTCTTGCCGAATTTTTCACCTTCAAACATCTCCAAAATTGTTTCTTGAACAGTACCAGGTCTTGGTAGACCTTTCAGAGGCTTGCTTGTCTTGTCGAAATCAGGGTTATCGCTATTGAAATTATATTCACCAGTATCGCTAATGTAAAATTCAGCCTTTCTAACTAGAGTGTTCCAGTCAAGCATTTCATTAGGTGATAATGCTCCTTCAGCTATAGGAGTAGACATCTCCTGTGACGATCTAGGTTTTATCTTAACATTCTCCCTTCTCCCACCCTTGCCTAAATTGGTTATTCCCACTACTTTTTTATTCTTAATTTCATCTTCAGGAAACAGGGTGGATTGCACAAAGTTTCCCTGATCATCCCAATCGTAGTCAAAATACTCAGGCTCAGCTCTTGGTTTATTCAGGTACGCTCCACTAGTATTATAATCAATATCGGTACGCGTATTACGTTGAGCAAGATTTTTTTTCGTTAAAAGAGTCTGCATCTGCTTCTGTTCTGACAATGTTAGCTGATTCATGGGCGTGTTGGGTACGTACTTGCCGCCTTCATTTTTATGAACACCTAGACGTGGTCCAGTGTTTCCAGTGCTTCCAGTGCTGCTCAGGAAATTAGTAGGAACTACGGTAAGAACATTTTCTGGTAGGTTGGGTGGTTCTGGTTCTCCTGGAGATGCTAGCGGACCTAGTGGTTCGTCAGGCATATCTGGTGGAGGATTATAAGGAGTCACAGGAACGTTGGGAAGATCATTCAGACTTTCATCTATAATATCTTCTATTTCCTGCCTGTTCTCTGGTGTTATTTTCAGTATTGGAATATCATCCGAGTTTATTTCTTCCAGTGATGATATTGACTCAATAGGAAGAGTACTGGATGATGAGTCGCCATACCTTTTAATTTTCCTGACTTCGTAGGTACCATCAGAGTATGGCAACTGTGAACGTCTTAAATTTTGGGTTCCTACTTTCATAGAGTAGGCAACTCCTCGATCAGGAGCTGCAGGAGTAGGTCTATATGCTTCAGAGCGCCATCTATGTTTACCAGCTTCCCTACGCTCTCTTATTTTCATTTATAATAACATGTTAAAAAACAACTAGTAGGCTACTTTTGCACTCGCATCCTCCTCAAACGCAGTCTTGACACTATCATCTTTTTTATGTTTTTCTTCAGGAGGATATTTCAGCTTTCTCTGGTGAGGTTTATGGGTAACAACAGAGTTACACGTTCCACAACACGATCCTAGCGATGAAGAAGTCTTTCTGCTATGATCATTGTAATGAGATCGAGGTTGACAACCTGAAAACCCATTGTGTGGACCTTGTTTATACGATTTAGCACTTAGACCATGTGTGTCATCATAAATAGGAGCTTCTTGACGATATAGCATTTTATTATAACCCTATATAATTTAAACTAAATCATCCAATTTTTCATTTAATAGATCCAACAAGATCCTATCAATTCCATACCCCGTTGATTTTTCACGGCTTTTTTCTTTAACATCGATGATACGCGACTTATATTTATCATTGTTACGAGCCCATTTTTTAAAAACTTCTTCCATATCTTCTGAATCTTCATCATCATTTGTTACAAGTAGAGACGCAGTGCAGTATTTTTCCATTGCCTTGAAATTTTCAACAAGAGGATCATCTTTAGCATCAAATTCACCTACTAAAATGGTTTCTAACTGCAAACCACTTAAACTTACTAGGATTGCAGGAAATGTTTTCTCATAATACAGGTACATATGCCAGAAATCAAGTCGAAATGTATATTCTTTCAGGTGTTTCATGATAACTGGCCATGGAATTTCAAGAAAATTCAACGAAATTCGTCCAAATACGCCAGCATCCTGGTTTTTAATTAAGTTACTGACGATATTAGTGATTTCTGTAGTCATTTTACTGAAAAACACTAAAAAATCACTGGTTTATATAGATATTGATCTCGAAAAACTGTGAGCAATTAGAAACAAGATGTTTATTTATGCGCATATTTACCGTAACCGCGAACAACCAACTTAATTTTCTTCAGAGGTAGTGGTCTTAGTACTCCTACATCACCCAACACATCTCTCAGCACTATCATCTCCTTCAATTTCTTTGATCCTAAGAGTTCTCCTGCTAATTCTAACCATACTTTTGATATATTTTCCTTTGGTTCATAATAATGACCTAATTTTGCGAGTAGTTGCACCACTTTCCATGATCTTCCACTATATTGTTTTTCCATAAAGGTTCACACTTCGTGCTACTCCTTATATACTTTTAAAATTTTTAAAATTTCTATAACTAAATAGTATGTCATCTAATAATGTTTTTGTTAAACCTGTATCTCTATTAGAGCGCTTTCAACAGAGTAAGAGGTATGCTATTCCAGAATGCAGACATCAAGACTATTGGATGGCTATAGAGGCTAAGCAGGAGGAGGATGCTATGAAAGCTGATGAGGAAACTGATGAGGAAACTTATGATTCTAATTCTGGTCCCTTGTTGTGCTGCGAGTCTGCATCTTCCAGATGTTTTGTTAACACACCTGATAATTATAAGTTACTTACAAATTTAGCACAAGATTGTTCTAAGTCCCTTAAAAATTTATCACAAGATAGTATGCATCCTTCCTTATTTCCAGACCCCTCAACTAGAGAAAAGTTCAATCATTTTTTCAAGTCTTATGGGAAATATCCTAGTATCCTGACAAATGGTCAATATGCAATTCAACCTTACTCCTTGGATGTCGATGAAAAATGGTTACCTTTGTTGGGTCTTGCGAAACCAAAGAGTTCAATTAAAAAAAGAAAAGCAGAGACGACTGATGAAGAAGAAACGTTTATGAGACTAGGAGCAGAATAAAATATTTATCTACGATTCATACTATCTAGTTGTTTTAACCACTCTGGCCAAGTCGACTTGAAGTTCATATACCCAAATGGTAGAGTACGAGCCCAGTCACTTTTATATTCACCTTTCAGGAAATGAGGTGAAAATTTAAATACTTTCTTATCTTCGTAGGTCCTAAACTCTCCCTTTCCTTTCAAATATTCTCTAAATATCATCTGAGGAGCATCTCGATGTCCACCATGTTTTAGCAGCTGTTTCATTGTACCATACGTGATCAGTTTTCCAGCAGCATAATTCAAACTGAATCCCTTAGCTTTTACTGTTTCCTTCAGCTTACCCTCAGCGTCTTTGGTGATATAAGCATAAGTCTTTGGAGCTAAAGCTACGAACTTTATCATCTTTTCACCTTCTTCTAATTCGTCTTTGAACATTCCTAGATCCATGTCAGGATGTACTTTGAATTCAGGAAACAAATCCTCCATATTAGAATTATCAGGTTTACTAACAAAAATAACTGAATCGGTATCGTGGTACAGCGCAGCTGCTCCCAGTGCATTTAGCACCCTAGAAATACGTATTTGACCCTGGGCAGTAATGAAAGCAGCTATCATTACCTGCTTGTTGTGAAGTGCACTGGTCATTGCTGATTCAGTAGCTTCCCATGACATTTTCCATACGGTATGAAACTCTGTGTTGAACATACGTTGTTTTCCTATGAATTTCTTACGCATTTTATCCTCCTGTTTTTTGATATGAACTGTTATTTGATCACTACCATCGATGTCTAAGGGTACCTTTGCAAATGATAACATATCCTTTTCAGGATTCTCCCCAAATTTACCAAATAAACTGTTCAACTGAAGTTTTAACTGCTCCGATTCTACTTCATACTTTTTCTGAGTAGAAGAATCACCTAGACGTCCTGCTGCTTTAGCCTTCTGCTTAGCTTCCAGTCGTCTCTTGTACAAACCTAGAATGCAATCTTTAAATAGGTCATTAGATGTGAGATCGTAGATGAGGGCAAAATAAACTTTAGTCATCTTGTAACCATAAGCAGTAAGAGCTTCCTTCAACATATTGGATGTGAATGTTCCTTTCACTATTGCATCCAAGGAAAAAGTTAATTTCCCACTTTGATATGATGGAAGGAGGGGAGAGTGAATGTATCTAGTAGGTTCGATATCGCATGTTACTACTCCATGAAAATCAGTTTTCCAAAAATCACTTGTGACATCGTACCTGGGCAGCATCGTCTCAGGACATTCATGATCAAGAACACCTGGTTCACCTATTGGAAATTGAGTTTCAACCATACATGCTGGATACAAAGAAGCAAAATCTAGATACTTGATCTCCATCCCCTCTTCAATTTGTCCAGGTGTTAGCTCGCACAGTAATACTCTTACATCAGTCTTTCCTCCATAAAAACATGGTTTCACTCTCTGGTACATTGCAAAGTCGTAGGGATAAATAGGAGCATTCTCATACAACTTATGTCCTAGATAGTATCGCTGAAGAAATACTGTTAAGCTGTAGGAAGGTAAAGTCATATGATTTAAGGGAGACATGTTATCGTTTAGATCTTTCATGTTCTTATCATAAATCATCAGTATTCTAGCAAGTAACATAGTATCGCTAATACAGTAGGAAGTAAGTGCCTTTTTCATATCAAATTCAACATGATTAGATCTTTGTTCATGATGCCATGTAATACATTTTTGCCTTTCAGCAGCTGATTTCAAATCAATATCGTACCATTCAATTGGAGGTATGGGACCAATGTAATTACTGTTAGCATAATTATTGAATCGGTAGGGGAAAAACTGTTTTCCATCCTGATCACTGACTCCCAAGTAAACTTTGGCCAGAGTTGCTAGGGAATTTTTCATATGAAGCAGTGAATCGCGAAAGATAATAGTCTGGTTTCGACCTACTTCAATTTTGATTTCCATAAACTTTGTGCCTCGATTAGTTACGCTCATGGTATAGACTGAATTCATTACCCAATGCACTATGAATCGACCATCGTATCCTGATAAGTTATGGAACCATACTTGAACTGAACAGTTTCTAGACAAGACGAACAGCAGCAAGTCCTGAACAGTACTACCTTCAAAAACAGTCCATTCCATAAATGGTGTGTCATAGTCCAGTTTAATAGCTACGACTTTGTTTGGCGTATGCTGAACTTCATTTATTCTAGTTGAATTTTCTACAAGGTCTAGGGAAGATTCAAAATCAGCTGCCCATACTTCTTGACTTTTTAATGGAGTTCTTTTCCTTCCAACATCAATGTAACAGATCTTATGCTTTGCATGGGGAATATGGCACTGGGTGCAATATGCTGCTTCACCTGGTTCTACAGCATTTGCCCTCAGAGGTCGTTCCCTATTATTTTTGCAGGTTCCTTTATGATGCTTAATGCATAGAACACTTTTCATGACTCCACACGTAGGACATGATTCATTACCCTCATGATCACCTAATTGTATGAAATCTCTACAGAACTTACACATTTTCAAATCGGAGGGGCAGCATCTATAATCAACTAGTTTATGAACTTTTCCACAGATCCAGCACCATCCTGAAGTAAACTTTATCATGGGAAGAGCATGTCTTTGAAGCGTATCTAGTTGTATTACTATTGCATTCTTTCTCCAGGACGATATCATAGGTTCTTTTCTATTGTGGCATCGCTCAGAATCAGGGGAAGGTAGGGAAAAGTTAACTCCAGTTCTAGTGAAAAGAAGCTGGCCCTGGTGGTTGATAAAGAAGCACTTTATAGACTGGTACTCACCCAATTCTTGCAGTGCTGTCCACATCATACTTGGATCCTTGATATGTCCATACTTTTGTCGAAACCTGATTTTTTCTACTTGCTGTTTGTTCACCTCATTTCTTACATGACTTAGAATTTTAAAGGGTCTCGCTAACATGGCCACGAAAAAACTATCACTTAAACAAAATCCTGATTCAATCATTGATTCAACTATTTTCTGGTCGTGAACAGTATACTGAAGACGTTGAGTACTAGGTACTACTCCATCAGTATTAACACTTCTTCTTCCAAAATATCCATAGTCATGATCCATAACATCCTCAGAAACATCTTCCCAGAAAAAGACTATAGAGCAGTTGTTTATTTTTGTACTGGTGTCATCGCCTCTACGCTGATACATCTCCTGCCAGGTTTCAAATATTTGGTACAGAAAACTGCTATATCCATCTTGTATGGAATCAATGAAATCATCTCTAGTAAAATATTGTTCTGGAGCTATTAACTCATCAGACAATTGTCCAGTACTTTGATTTCTTCGGTAAACAGTCAGGAAGATGAAATGTGAGGGTGACAAGCACCATGGATTGATTTGTATCCATCTTTGAATATCATCCAAGTAAGTATTAAGGAAAGCATTCATAGTCACATAACCTGTTTCTTCATCAGGGTCGCGTAGATGAAATATCCTGCGGTGAGTATAACCATCAGTATCCTGATAAGTTATAAATGATGCGTTGTCTTCCATTGAATTATTCATGAATGAAAAACGTCTCTATACTTTATGCGATAGAAAACGCTTGTGAACAGTCGCGCATAGATTTTGTGAACAATCTCGCATAGAAAATATGTGCGATCCTGTGAACATAAATTGTCTATAAAAACGCGACGCGTTTACTTTCAAATTCATTCGCCTTACAATGATTCCTGACTCTGTTACTACACCCTGCAAAAGACCAGCTCTTGAAACTACTCCTATGGCTCCACGTAAGAGACGCGTTCCTTACATGTCTCCTGAACTTGCTGGCGAAAGTATCTTTTATCCCGACCCTGAGACTATTAATAAGATGGTTATTACACCTGCTGTTGCTGCTACTTGGACTGCTGATAAATTGTTTTACAAACCTATCAGCTACGATGCTCAAGGTCATCCTATGATTCTTTCATTTGGTCTTGGGAAAGTCGATAGTGTTGAACCTAATAAGAATGGAAAAACCCAGTTGAATTATAGACTCAATTCTTTAGAGATTGAAGTTATTGAAGCATGGATTGATGAATTCATTAAACCATCTTTTGTGGAGAAGAATTTTGGGTTAAAATTTTCCTCAAACTGGGTTAATGTTCAAGGAAGAAGAAGGGATAGTCATGGACATATTTACCCAGTCTTGCATATTGGAATTAAAGAAAATGAGCCAATTTATTGGTATGACAACAAAATGAGATCTCAACCAGCAATGAAGTATGCTGATGCTAAAAAATTTGCAATGAACACTAATCATTATGATGTTCTTGTTGTTCCTTACTTTTGGTCTTCCCCAAATCAGACTTTTGGGATTTGTTTTCGTCTATTTGGGTTTCAAGGAGAGGCTGATGAGGTGTCTGATCCAGGGACTCCTGAGTTTTAGTGGGTTTCTTTGATCTGTAGCATAGTTGTTCAGTAAAGTTCTTATAACATTGTTGACCTATTGGTTTTTGATAATTGACATATAGGAAACTATAATCTTCCTCTGTCGCGTAGTGATACATGTCCAGCCAGGTCTCTTTAGGAAGCTGGCAGGGATTTTCCTGATATATTTTTTCCAGCTCCTTTTCATTTGGCATACGAAACAAAATTAGTCCAGACATATTGTTTCTCACCGTTGCGAGGATCTCCTTGTATCCCTGGGCAACCATTAGAATAGAAGCTGAAAAATGTCGATGTCTGGTGTTTAATCCAGTGAAAGCTCTAGCATCATTACTCTTTGACAACAAATCGCTTCCTACTAAATCGTCCATGATAAAACAGATTCTGTCAGCATCCATCAGATTCTTTCCAGCTTTTTCTAACGAATTGATTATTTCCTGCTGAATGTCCAGGATAGCTTGTAACTTTTTGGGATCAGCATCAGCTACTATACAATCTTTAGTTAATTTTCCACTAGGGAAAAGCCACTTTATATCTTCCATCTTTGGGTTTGAAACAGTCTTTGATCTATATGATTCAATGGGTCTCCTCATACTTCCCATATCAAAATCACTGATCTTCCTCTTCTTCAAGAGCGGATTAGGATTAGAAAGGTACCAGGAAGTATCGATCATTTCTCCTTCTCCATCTATACCTACATTGCGATCACCTCGAGGGAAAGCAAACCTGTCTTCTGCTGGAACTGGTGCACAACAGACCATGGTCTTTGGGTTTTTGTTCAAAAAGTTTCCTGCAGAGTTCTTAATGAACTGAATTCTTCCTGCTACCATGATTTTATTCTTTTTTCTTTCAGCTTTCTTCTTTGCTGATGTTTCGTGAATCTGCTTTACCTCATACGCATTTTCTTCCTTCTCATCCTTGGCTCCTGGTGGTTTCTCTCTTCTTGCCAACAAAGCTTTGTTCTCTTCATACAAGAAGGTCTCCAAGGAATGATTCCTTGCTATAAGTTGCTCATCCATAATCACATCCCACTTTGGATCATTGGCAACTGTGGGACTGAACACATAGATACGATGGAAATAATTTTTATAAAATCGCAGCATATTTAGAATCAAGGTGGTTTTACCTGCTCCCTTTGGAGAAGTAAAATTAAGAGTGAATGGATGTTGAAGTAACATATCATGAGGAGGCGGTGGATGCATATAATCATCAGGAACTTTTATGGGTAGTACATGTAACATACTATTTATTAAGAAAATATTGCTTTTTTCATTCTCTGGGTCTTGTTGTAATCTTCATTGACAGGATCTCTTACTTGTCTGAAAGGTCTTACTCCAAAACGCTGCTGCACTGGTGGAAGGAAATTAGGATCAGGTGTTTCAGCAACTACTCTGGGACTTGTTTCAGTTGTCTCCACCTCTTCTTCCTCCTCTTCCTCTTCTACTGGTACTGCCTTCTTTAATTTTTTTCTGGGCGGTTCTGGACTATCAGGGCGGTAGTAGGTACGTTTCTGAGTGTATTCCAACATACTCTTTTCAATCATTCTCTTCTGTTCCTGTCTTTTTGCCTTGTCGGCTCGTACTGCTGATAAAACTCTTCCAGCAATACGTTCTTCCTTCTCCTCTTCCATACGCAAACGTTCTAGTTCTCTATCTTTCCTAGGAGGTTTGTAGGAAGTAGTAGGTTTCACTTTTACCTCTTTCACTACCTCTTTCACTATCTCTTTCTTTGCCTTCTTGACAGCCTTGGGTTTTGGTTTTTCAGCAATTGGTTCTGATTCTTCATTGTCTGGAGACTCAATTGAGACAGTTGGTGCTTCAGTATCACTCATTACATATATACATATATAATTTTAATAACGAAACACGTATCTTAAAGCCCATCCTACTGACGCTTGTTCCAGACTAAATCTGTATAGATGCCCAAAATAAGTTCCTGCAAATGTTTCCATTAACACTCCCATTGCTCGACTTGAAACAGTAATTGTTCCAAAAGGTTTATGCTTCTTATACTTTTTTAGGTACGCAATAATATGATCAAGAGTTTCTTGTGCTAAAGTTACCATATCCTCAAGACTAATGATTTCTAGTTCTGAGCAGGATAAAATGAAATCAATTTTTGAATTTCTAGGATCCTGATCATAAGGATATTTTTCTTGAAATGGTTGAACGCAATGTGGGTTAGGATAACATTGAATAGTCAGCAAAATCCCACTAGATTTTATAGTCATAGTAGCTGTTTCTGAGTACCACTCTGTGCTCATAGTCGCGCTGATTTTATCTACATTGTCTTCAATTATTCTGCATTGAGCCATTCTTTTTTCAAAATCATCGTTAGTTTCTTCATCAAAATCAAACATCAGCTTCGAATTTTCATCCTCAAGTTCCGATTCAGACTGGTTCCTATCAGTATCAAAAAAGATATCTTCTGCATCCACAGCATAGTTGTCACAGCTCATTGCTGTGTTCAAGGAAGAATAGTATTTCTTATATACTTGTTAATCTATGCATAATTTAAGCAAATCATTTATTCAATACAGATATAGTCACAGATATAGTTATCAAAACACATAAGAATAATATCGAAAATATCTTCATCTTCTCTAGGTACATATCTACGAAGAAGACTTGTATACATCAACATATCCTTGCAAGTTCCTCTAGTTTCTAGTTCATACTTTTCAAAGACCACTTTGTATAGATGATATTTCAATATGATTGTTCTAGGAAACTTTGGTCTAGCTCTCACTTCATGAAGAAACTCAAAGGGAGTCATTTGCTTATCTATAAACTTTTGAGCCACCATTCTTTGAAGTTCGAAGGGAAGTCTATAGATACAGTATCCAAGACTATACTGACAGTATTGATATTTGACTTTCATAGTTTAAAATTTAGAATTCCAAAATTTAGAATTCCAAAATATGCATGCATGTAGGGGTAGCACATGCATACGATATTGCAAGGGTTAGTGTGCATACATTCATGCATGATTTATATATCAAAAAATTTTTCTAAATTAAATTAATGGATATCTTAAAAACTATTATGAGTTTCCCTCTACCTACAGAGATGAACAATGCTATTTATCATCAGTATTTAGCCCTGGACAACTATGCTGTTATGAGAAAGCTTACTAGGAAAATTTATATGCCTTGGGCATTATGTCTGAATTCTAAACCTTGTAGGATGTATGACAATTATCCGCCTGAGGTCCCTGCTGTCTATGTGGAATCATTTATATTATATGATATTGTAAATGGTAAACAGACACTTAAGTATTACAGAGAGGTGATTAAGAAATCAATACATGATGTTATGACCACTCGATTTTGGAGGAAAAACATGAGATATAAAGTTGCAGATAATAGGTATAATCGAGACTACTATGCAGATATGTCTCTGTGCAATGGCTTTGCTGGCATGCTTACTAAAAGAAAAAGAAACATTATTATGATGTGTAGGCATTATTGGGAAGAAGAAATATAATGACGTAATAAAAAGTAAATGAAAATGTACTATGCATGTCCTCGCATATCTGCACCCGGAAGTTTGGGTCCAGCATATGCACAATCCTAACCCTAACCCTAACGCTAACCCTAACCCTAACGCTAACCCTAACGCTAACCCTGATCCTAACCCTAATCCTGACCCTTACCCTAACCCTGACCCTAAC
>Ga0222649_1000420_pt1 | contig 14410 bp, 14 predicted proteins | sample AntAcemetagen337_FD_179865 | JGI IMG/M metagenome (GOLD analysis project Ga0222649, IMG submission 179865) | Saline water microbial communities from Ace Lake, Antarctica - #337 | ecosystem: Environmental > Aquatic > Non-marine Saline and Alkaline > Saline | place: Antarctica: Ace Lake... | reverse complement strand
TGTGGGGATTCGGGGCGAAATGTTGGAGGTTCTACCAGGTTGCTGGAGAAACACAGTTAACAGTTTACATAGAATATAGATAATAAGCATACTTACTATTCATATACTATGTAAACTGTTAACTGTTATCTGTGTTTTTCTATATATAGTAGTTCTACAAACCCACAATTCCTCAAGTATTACCCAGTAAGCGTTTCAGCCATTTCACAAAACCCACATCTTTTCTACAAGTCCAACACTCGTTTTTTTTTATTTCTTCTTGGAATCAAACAGCAAGAATTGAGCTTAAGTTGCGATGCACTTTGATCTATTTAATCAAAAGGAAATTATGAATTTTGGAAACGCATTAACTTTAATCAGAAATTCTTTTAATGGGGTAATCGATACTTTAGCTTTAACGGCTAATCGAACTTACAACTTGCCAGATAAAAGCGGGACAATTGCTCTGACTTCCGATATCACTGGTGGTTCATCTTTTTCGGAAGTTTTAAATATCACTGCGAGCCGAACTTTAATTTTGAGCGATGTTGGAAAATTTATTGTTTGTAATAACACGACAGACATTACAATAACTATTCCGTTAGATTCTTCTGTACCAATACTTGTTTCGAGCGAAATTGAAATAATGCAAAATAATACAGGTAGAGTTAACATTGTCGCCGCTCCCGGTGTAACGCTTTCAGGTGATGGTAGGGCAAATCAATTATTTCAAATACTAAATCAATTCGGTTCTGTAACTATCAAAGAAATTGTTTCAAACAATTGGAGAATTTTCGGAAGTTTATCATGGTAAACAAAAGCGTTAAACAGCAAGTTCACAAAGATTTTACAAATTATGTTGATCGCGTTTACAACGTCGCGAACGGTACAATATCAAAAAATGTTCAGTCGGAATTGAACACTTTCATCAAAAAAAATTACATAATTGGTGTAAGAGATAACGCAAATATCGACCACAAAATACAACATTGTGCTGTTTATTGTACTGATTCCAAGGTGGGAACCGACCATAATTTGTGGTTTATGGATGGAAAAATAACACACTATAAACCGACTGCTGATAATAACTATTCGTACACGAAAGACAAAGGGGTTTATTTAATAAATCAATTAAGAATTGATACTGATGTCAGATCAGATTTGTTTGCTTCAAGCGATTGTTCAATGGGTTATTTTTTAACTTTACAAATAGAGTCAACCGGAGAAATTGGGGGTATATCAGATACCGGAAGTAGGCGATTTTTTACCCATCCACAATACACAAATACCAGGGGAATCTATTTTGATGTTGGTTCATCACCAGCGGGGCGTACTGTTGGCAGTTTGCCGGGAACAACCAAGAATAATAAAGGACTGACTATTTGCACAAAATTTAATACCACTGGTATTGTTCAATTGCGTGATATACTTGTCGCGACAAACACAGGTTTAACAGCATCTCTCCCAATGCCGACGGGTTATCAAGAATTGAACCCTGGATACACTAATAGTGATATTTTAAGCATTGGTGGTTATTGGTGGGGAAAAAATGTGAACGGAAATGTTTTCACAAATTTAACTGAAATTTGGAACAATTTACAAAATGCAATTAGCCCTAAAAGAATAGACTTTACCGAAAATATTTCAAATCCTTTAGAGCTATCAGGAATAGCTTTATGGTTTGATGCGACCGACAGCTCGACTGTTATTCGTCAACCAGGCACACAAAATATAACTCAGTGGAACGACAAAAGCGGTAGCGAAAAAAATGCTATCGCAGCAGCGGGAAATAGTGTACCTTATGTTAATAATGACACTATTAATTTTGGCTCATTTAACGTCAATTTTAAATCTACTTCCGGTTTTTTTTTCGGATGTGTAGCAATTGTTTTTACACCCGGTCAAAGCGTAAATTTCAACAGTGGTGGAAATAATGGTCGAACTTTATTAGGCACAGAAAATGTACAAAACTATTCGGGTATTAGATTTGGTTCCACAACAACCGCACTACAAAACGAAGTCCTTGGGTTAATGTACGCTTCAAGTGATAGAGTTGCATTCATCTCGACATCGTTTACTTTCAACGCAAATCAAAGATATCTAATGATTTTTAATCGCCGTGGAGGCAACGATATAGATATTTATATTGACTCATCAAAAGTCACTACTACATATAATCTTTCACCGCCATTGATATCAGATAAAGAATTCGCTATTGGTGGAGGTTATCAAAATGTTGCATATTTTATTGGTGGTTATCACGAAATAGTGAATTACAAGGCAGGACTAAATTCAACAGATGTTGAAAGATTGAAAACATATTTAATTGATAAATGGAGCATAGCCTAAAGTGGTTCTAACTGAAATTAACGACGCTAAAAATATTGTTTTGAACTATATCGAAACAAGCGATATTGTTTTAGAAAGTTTATTGGAATCAAGCAAAGGAAATTCTTACCGACCTTGGTTTGTTGCGGCTTTGGAAATATACAATCAGTATGAACAATTAATCAGAGCAGACGTTGCAACTTTTCAATATGACAAAAAAGCTTTAATCGGATTATTGGAAACACAAGCAATGTTTGATTCCACCGATGACGGTGTTATTTCTCCTTGGCTGGTAAGTGAACTTTTAACTAGAATTTCCGTTGAAACAGTTAATACAATTTCTGTTGATATTCATTAGCTCAAAGTGCATCGCAACTTAAGCTATTTCGATAAAACCGAACTAGATGAAAGTGCATCGCAACTTAAGCTATTTCGATAAAACCGAACTAGATGAAAGTGCATCGCAACTTAAGCTATTTCGATAAAACCGAACTATAAACTAGATGAAGTTGCATCGCAACTTAAGCTCAATGACTTTCCTAAATGCTAACGGTTTCAATTCTCAAGCTAGAAGCTATTCAGTTTTTCGTGATTTAACAAATCGGATTGACGAAAGTAATAACATTGTTATATCTGACTTTAAAAGATTGTCAATGATGGAAGCGTCGAACCTTTACAGAAATAGTAACCTTGCCAGAAAAATTGTTGATTTGTATCCGAAAGCTTCTTTCAATTTTGGCTACGAATTAAAAGACAAAGACGGGAATATTTTAGACAAAGATAACGACATCATTTTGAACGCTTTTTTGGAAGCTTCAATACACAGCAGAATTTACGGTCATTGTTTCATATACTTTGAATTGTCTGACAACAAAATTGATAAGCCCGTAACCAATAAAGAATTAACTATTGATGGTTATAAATTATTTTATAGGATGGTTGACAAACGGGATTTTTGGGAAAAAGATGAATTTATTTATCACAAAGATAGAGTGATACTTTTTCAAGGAGTTAAAAACTTTTTACCTTTAGATTATGTTATCTCAAACAAAGATGCTTCATTTTTTTCAGACAGTATTTTAGACTCACTTGTTAGCTCGCTGTATGACAATTTCATTACTCGAAGTTACTCAAAATATATTTTAGAAAATCTTTCATACTTGTTAGTTGGTATGTCGGGTTTATCAGCTAAAGTTGCGAGCGGGACAAACGACGCTAAAAAAAATGTTGAAGAAAGGATGAACAAAATAAATCTGCAAAGGAATGTGTCGCGATTATTCACTTACGATTTGAATAACGAAGATATCAAATTTATCACACAGACATTATCTGGGGTAAAGGATTTATTGCAAGAATTCAAAGAAAATGTCGCTGTTGAATCAGACATACCCTACGATAAATTATTTGAAACTGGTAGCGGTGGTTCTATGGGAGGAAGTGGTATTCAAAATCAGTTAGTCGCGCGTTTTTTATGGACTGAAAGAAAACATGATTGGTCTAAAGAAAATTGGCTCCCCCATTACAAAGAGCTTTTCACAAAGTTAAAAAAGATTGAAAATAACGTTGTAGAAATACCATTTAATTCCCAACTCACAGAAATTGAAAAAGCCGAACTGCAAAATATTGGTGCAGACAGAATCAAAAAATTAATTGAATCGGGGGTGATATCTGCAACAGAAGCGCGAACTGGATACCGTGAATCTAATTACAATTTGAATATTAGTTTAGAAGATGACAAAAAATTAGTTACCGAAAAATTAAATTCAAACAATCCAGATGAAACACAAAACACAAATCAAGAGAATGCAGATTTAAACAGCGATGCTTTTGAATTAATGAAAATCGTTAGCAAAGAAGATTGGGATGAGATAGCAAATATCGATTTTGAAGATGTTAAAAATTTAGCTTCTGAGGTTGCAAAAATAGGGTGAAATTAGTAGAAAGAATAGGCGAGACACGCAATATTATTGAGCTTCATGAAACAAACGGTTCCAAAGCTTCAAGCGGTAAAATTGTTAATTTACAAGATTTATTGCTTGATTCCTACAAACAAGATTTAATCGGGCTTGCGTCGAAAATCCAAAGAGGCGATGTGAGCGCTTTAAAGCAGGCTGGAGAATTAGTTAAAAAAATTCACCTTAGTCAATTAATCAAAGGTCGTGGCGGAGATTTTAACGCTATTACAAACAAAGATTTTGGTGTAGTCGGAAGTGTATTAAAAAAACAATACTATGCTGGTAAAGGCGACGATGGTAAACCATACGGATTAAGGCATTTATTCAAAGAGGCGAGCGAGGGTAAAGTAAGTGACAAACAACTTGCTCACAGGCTTTCTATGTATGCGGATAGTGGGAAATTAAGTTTCTCAAATGGAGAGTTGGAATCAAGAAAAGAAACGGGTTACAAATCGAAAAAAAGAATACTTGGCGTAGCCGAACATTGCCCCGATTGTGTGAGATACGCGAGCTTTGGCTGGATAGGAATCGATGACAATTCTTTACCCCCTATAACCGTTGCTTGCCAATGCGGTGTTAACTGTAAATGTTCTTTTGAATATTCAAGAGATATCAAATATTAAGAGCATAAGTTGCGTTGCAACTTGACCTATTGTAATCAGAGATAGACAAATGAAAACTGAATTTTGCGACAAATGCGGTAGTTTTGAGTTGACATCCAGAATTGACAGTAAAAACATTTGTGTAAATTGCCGTCAAAATGATGTTGTTTTGAGTAGCAGAATAATCGAAAAAATTGAAACCGAGACACACATCAAATACAATTCGCACAGCGAAAGACTTAAAGAATTCGATTCGCAAACTTTAGAACAATATAATAATATTTTAACAAAGCTTGAGATATTTGAAAGGAAAAAAACTTATATTGAAATAGTCCGAAATCATTTTTTAAACGATGAAGGGGTGTGGTCTATTCCGAGGTTGCAAGAAACATTAAAAATTCCGAGGGGTAACATTGAGCAAAGCGTTTTTCAACTGAGAAAAGAAAACTTAATTTTCAGACGCGCCATACACGATAAAAGTATGAACAAAAAATATACTATATATTCGTCGTCTGAAAAAAATATTGTTTCCTGGCAACAATGCGAGTTGCAAATTGAGCTACACAAAATTCTGAGAACAGCAACGGTTCCACTCAAAACAAAAGTTTTGTCTGAGATGCTCGGTGTAAGAGGTAGTTCAATATTAAAATGTGTCAGAAAACATTTCAAAGATATTCTAATAAAATTCAAAGTTGAATCAGAAAATTATTACGTTTTGAAGTCAAACACTGCGATAGCAAAAAATATATTTTTCTTTTATCCAACAGCAAAAATAATTAAAACGCTATGAAAAAACTGAACGAGGTTAGAGTAAAAAGCGGTCAATATTTCCAATATAGAAATATCAGCACAAGTAAAACTTATCGTGCGTGGAGAACTATTAAATTTGTTTGCGATACACCAACTTTTAGGGGATACGATTTTGTCGGAGGTAAAGGTATAAGTTACTCTGAAAGATGGAAGGATTTTTACAATTTTTACGAAGATATGGGAGAGATACCCAAAGGAAAAAGAATTAAGAGGATTGATTCCACAAAAGACTATTCGCCGGAGAACTGTGAAATCAAATAAAAAAAACCTCCTTTTTAGGGGGAGAGCTTAAGTTGCGATGCACTTTGATCTAGAGCTGAAGTTGCGATGCACTTTGATCTAGTTCGGTTTTATCGAAATAGCTGAAGTTGCGATGCACTTTGATCTATTACAAATAAAAACCCTCCTTTTTAGGGGAGGGCTGAAGTTGCGATGCACTTTGATCTATTACAATTTGGCGATGAACTGTTTGACCTTGATTATGTTTGTCAAATCCTTTCCTACTGTATCAACGGTTATACCATCAGACTTTAAAACAGCGATGAATTTGTCATCTTTTTCTTTTTTACCATAATAATAACCTTTATATTCTTTGAAACTTTCCGGGATATTGTCAGCACCAATTTTTTTACAATCAGCAAAATCTTCGGGTTTAAGAATTGTCTCAGGCTCAATAATACCATTTGGAATCCCGGTTACACTTCCGTCTGTGTCGCGGACGACGGCTTTAACTTTTTTCAAATCGACTTCTTTTGTTTCTTCGACTTCGGAATTATCGGACGTTAAAATTAAATCTTCTTTTGTTGGTGGTGCATCTTCTGCCACAGCGTCATATTTAATTTTTTTCATAGTAATAACTTTATTTTTGTGCTTACCAAACCAAATAGGCGAACCCATTTTTTGGTTCCAAATTACGGCGAAACTTTTTATTTTGGGTGTGAGAAATATTAGTTGTTCCCAAAATTCGATAGAGGCAACTAACGAATTTATTTTATCAGGGAAGTGTGAGACTTCACCAACTGGTGCGAGCGAGCTTCGTAGTCTGTCTAATTCTGGTTCCGTTAACAGTCCCTGTAAAACTTTCTGTGCAAGCTTAAAAGTAAAAATATCTGTAACAACGTTTCTTGTTGAACTTTCAATAAGACCAATTTCTTTATTTGCGATAACTTTGATTAAGTCTGTCATGATTTTATCTCTGATTTGTTTAGGTAACTGAACTCAGTATATCGAGTATACGCGATTCTGTCAATAGTTTTTAGGAGAAAACTTTTATCTTTAATTTACTTCCCAAAATTATTAAGCAGCATCTGAAAAATTCTTGGAGGGAATCGACTTGGTAAAAATCTAACTGTGAATATGGTAGCCCTTTCGACTCTGTGGCGAATACGGCAAAGAATGGTATGACACGCCAATTATCATCTTTCAATCTTCCAGATTTAACCAAAGCATCCTCAAAGCTTCCGATTAAGTTTGAGCAGTCCGGCTGCTGTCCCGCTTTGGGTTTGATTTTCAAATGATAAATAAAAGCAAAATAGCCCGGTAATATCTGTAAGTCACAATCTTCTATAATCTTCCTTACATCTTTACGCCATTGTCCGTATCCGTTAAGCGCGTGAGTCATCTTCCCGTATTTGTTCAATTGTCCTCTCGGTTTTGGGACAATAGGTATTGTCGTCAGTGAGAATTTTAAAATAGTCATTATCGTATATTCCTGATTTTTCTAAGAAATTTACCACTTTGATAAATTCGTTTAAGTTGGTGCAAGAAAAATCATTTTGTATCCATCTTGCAGCCGTTGAGGGATGCACGCCCAAAAGTTTTGATAGCTTGTTATATGTGACGCGCTTGTTTTTTAGAACTCGTGGTAAATCATTCGCTACCATTTGTATTATCGTTGTCAGTCTCATCATTATTTTTACTCAAATATTCCTCGACATCTGGAATCAAAAGCTTAGGTATTTTCTCACCTTTAGCGTATTTTTCAGAAAGCTGAATTATAGCAATTGAAAAAGTTTTCTTTGTTTCCTTATGTATTATATCACTTTTGATATCTTGCCTAGTTTTTACAGCGTATTTTTCAAAAATTTTAACCAAGCTTTCCGACAGCTTGCAGCCGAAAGAGTCTAAATGTTCGTGGATATTTAGACTCTCTTCCGAAAAATATTCATCTTCAATTTCTAAAGGAGAATTTATTAAAGGATTTGTACCGACAGCGTATGGCTGCCATCCTTTTCTAATTTCGTGAATTATCCATTTTAAATCAAGTTCATTTTCCATGTCGAATACTTTACCGTTAAACTTTTGGAAGTTAACTCGGAGTATTTTTTTACCAATTTTTTGAGAATTTTCTGTAGTATTTAATCTGTAAAGTTCGACGTATTTTGCTTGAGATAATTTCATGATGTTTGATTCCTAACAAAAGATATTTTGAGCTTAAGTTGCGATGCACTTTGATCTTTAGAGCTTAAGTTGCGATGCACTTTGATCTTTAGAGCTTAAGTTGCGATGCACTTTGATCTTTAGAGCTTAAGTTGCGATGCACTTTGATCTTTAGAGCTTAAGTTGCGATGCACTTTGAGCTATTTACATCATAACAGAAAAAGCCTAGCGTTTAAGCCAGGCTTGTTTGTTACATGAGAGCGCAAATCTTTTTATTTAAGCGCTTATGACGTATTCGCCAATTTCTTCAGTTAAACCGCTTTCTTCAGCTTCCGGGACAGTTTCAATAACGTTTGAAGACTTGATTTGTTCAGATTTAACTATTGCTGCTTGATAGTTATCTATTGCTTTGCTGTGTTTGATTAATGCTTTAGCTAGTTTTTCGACTTTGATTGTTTCAGGTGTGATAACATCCATATCTCCCATGAATTCTGTAAACGCGGTGATAATTTCGTCTAAGCATTCGAGTTTTGATGGGTCGGTGGTCGAATCTATTAGAGCAGAAACAAAATCTAACTTTGTTTTTGCTGTGCATACCTTTTCTTTGATAACAGACTTAATGTCCGATGGCTTGTAAGTCAAACCGAAAGCGATAGCATTTTTTGCAAGATTATTTATTTCTAAATAATTGATATCAATTTCCGAGTCATCTTCAATTTCTTCACCGCCTTCGGAATCTTCGGAATCTTTGACTTTTTTCGGTGTGTTTTCTTTGAACCAAGCCTCAAATTCTGGTCGACTAATTTTTACAGTTTCAGGTTGAAAATCTTCTTTGTCTTTGTTTTTCTCATTGATTGAATTAACCAGCGATTCATTTAAAGCGAATACTGACTTTAAAACAAAATCTTGAGAAGAAATATCTTTTGTGTCAATCGGAATTTTCTGGCAAGTTTTGTCAAACTTATTGTAAGCAGTTATAAAATCCGCTGCGTTTCTAACGGTGATTACTTTTGATTCTAGGAAAGTTTTCAAAGTTTCAGAATCGTTGCCTGCAATAGCACGATAATACTTTAAGTTCATCGCGTTTTTACCGCGCATTAACGAGCTTCTCAATACAGAATCGTTAGCCTGCGAAGCTGCTGTATCTTTTATTTGCTTAGGATTCAATCTGTCTTTTTTGACTTTGATTGTTTCATTTTTTGCTGTCAAATCCGACAAAATTGTATCGAAATACTTTTCTCTCAACTCGACCACAGCTAGCCCTAATTTGTATTCGTCGTTAGCTTGTGTAAAATCGTTAGCGCTGTGTTGCAAACTTTTCAGGTCGTCAACCGTCCAGCCGTCTTCCAACTTCATATAGGTAATTGGAGCGATATCACTATATTTGTTTGTTTCTAGTATTTTTTGTATAGCTAAAAAGCGTGTAATACCGTTGACAATGTAAGTGTTACCGTTTTCTTCGTAAACTAAGAATGGCTGCTCAACCCTTACAATGTCTTCCTCTGGAAAATAAAGTGCTTTCAGTTTGGAATCAACCATTTCATCTGTACGCTCGATTCTCATGTCATATTCTTTTGGTAGAAGTTTGAAGTTCTTTACCATTTCCTCTGCGTTGATTGTAAATAAAGTTTCAGCAATTTGAATAGTCATTTTTTGTTTCCTTGGTTTTAATTTTCTTCTTCTTTTCAAATAGTATCACATTATTATTAGGGAACGTGACACTATTTTTTTTGATTACTTTGAAAAATTTAATCTATTTAACTCTACAATCGACTCGATCACCACCTCTGTGTTGCGTGCATTTGGCATTGGCATCTGATGGCTCTGATATCGATGCTGCAAACATCGCAGCAATTACGAATATCGCGGCTATAAAGTTGTTGAAAGTTGCATTCTCTTTAATTCTGGCAACTTTGTTTGAATTTCTTTGAGCGTAATAAGTATCTAATTTGTCGTCGTTCATCATTTGTCTTTTCTCCGATTTTGTTCAGTGTTTGTTTTTTTCCTACCCTTTTAATATATATCAGGTGCACCCGATTGTCAATGGTTTTTAAAAACAAATTTTAAATAAAAAAAAACCCTCCTTTTTAGGGGGGGGGGTGAAAGTGCATCGCAACTTAAGCTTTATAAGTATTTATACTGATAATCAAAGTTTAATTTATTTTTATCCAAAGAATAAACTAATACAATTGAGAGAAGTGTAAATACTGTTTTCAAAAAAAAAATATTCGTTATATAATGATTACAGATAAATTAAATGAGTTAAACATCATTTGTCTTATCTCTGATTTAATTTTTAAGGCTAGTTTGTCGCTAGCCTGTTTTTTTTTGTCTAAAAATATACTTGACAAACAAAAAAAAATGTGTTAAGAAAAAGCGTGTAAATTGCTAAACACGCCAACGAGGAAAATCAGAATAAACACTGAACTATTATATCTTAGATAAAGTCTAAAGAAGATACTCCCGGAAGTCCAATTTCGTCATTTTCGATTGATTCCAAAGGGAGATCAACCTGTGGTAATTCAGGTTCAATAACTTCCTCGGTTGGTGGTGTTGGCGCGTCAGGCTGTGGCTGCTCGATCGGAGATTTAATGTAAGGATTGATTAAAGCGAACTGAGTTAACGCGCGTTCCAAGCCGTTTTTCACTTCATCTAAATCGCTTTGAGCTTCGGCAATTTCAGCTTCAGAAATATTACCAGTTTTATCTAAAGCATTTTTGATACTTGGGATTCTTTCAACCAAGGTATCAAAAAATTCTGTACAGCCTTTAGCAATGGTGTCGATTACTTTTAGTAAATCTATGACTGTCACTTTTTTTACCCAATTATTGACAATTTCAATTTTATCACGAAAAGTCTATCGTTTACTGTACATAATTTTTTTTGAGTAGTTACGAAAAAACTCATCCTTTTTTAGAGGAGGGGTGAAAGTGCATTGCAACTTAAGCTAATTCGATAAAACCGAAATTATAAACTAGATGAAGTTGCGATGCACTTTAAGCTAATTCTTGAAAAACATCAGTTTCGACTTTAAATCTTAACCCCGTAAATCCTTCAGTTACCATGCCATTAATTCTCATTGCTTTTTTAGCACCCGCCCATTTGAAACCCTGAGATTTGCTGTTTAAAGCTCGATTAATTTCTTTGATAAATCTCGTTCGGGACATCTTGTAATCGCCGCTTTCGATAATGTAAGAAGTGAAAAGGCTATACATTTCTTTGCAGCCTACTTTATCATCATCGTCGTTTGTCACTACCAAATTTTCAATAATGAACTGTGGTAAAGGTTCCTCGTTACGAACTTTGATTGTGTTTTCAAGAATCATATCGGTTCTCTTGATTTTGTTGAAAGTTTCAATCATTTCTTCAGTTTTCAAAGATATCAGCCAATTAAAAATATCTTCATAACTTTCAAAATTTGTAATTTGCTCCTGTAGTGCGAAACCTTCAGGGCTGTGATTTTCCTCAGTCAACATTAAAAATATAGCTCGTCTATCGTGACCATCATCGTTCAGTCCTTTCGGCACATCCTGACAGTTAAAGGTCACAGAAAATCTCGCATCTATTTCCCTTTCAGCTTCACCCTTGGGGTTGATCGTAAGGAAATATTTAGTATCTTTACCACTGCGACCTGTAATATCTTTAAAAACTTCCAGGCTATGAGAATCTTTTGATTTTGTTGTCAATTCTTCAAAAAATAAAGCCTGCTTGTTTTCTACAACAGTTCGACCGTGAGTATTGTTAGTATTAGTAAAAGTGCTAACATTTGGTGCAGCGCTAAAACCATTGCACAAAGCCTGTAAATAACTTGTTGCTGTGGTTTTACCCATACCAGATTTACCAATAAAACCAAACATATTCCCGGTTTGATAAGCTTGTCTTTGGCAGACTAAAGAAAACCAACTGATAACAAGGTCTACTTTTTCGTCAGTTTTTAGCCAGGCTTTCATCCATTTTTTGAATATCTGAACGCTCTGATTTTCTTCGGTAACATTTTTTCTGGAAAATACCGAAACGCTGCGGTTCAGCATTTGACCTTCGTTAGGAACTAAATCACCTGTTGCGATATCGTACAAACCATTTTGCATAGGTAAATAGCTAAGATTCTCAAGCTTCTCTGTCATTTCTAAAAAGCTATCTCTATATTTTGCATAGCAATAATTCGTTATTTCTTTAGACAATTTAAGTGAATCAGCAATTTGGCTATCTTCGCCGTATTCGGTAACTAACCAAGGTTGTATTATTTCGCTTGAGAAAGTATTTTTATTAATAATCAAATGCCACTTTTTGAAGTTTTCATTAAACACAAAGAACGATGTTAATTTGTTGTTACCCAAATAATTGAACATTTTACCTTTCATATGCTCAACGAATTTTTTAGTAATTTTTAAACTATCTTCCTCGCTCGCCAATTTAAAATCAAATTCTTTGACACCGAAATAGTTGCAGATGTCGGAAACAATATCTCTAAAATTTTTACCTACAAGACTATTCCTGTCAGAAATATTTTGATAGAGGTTATTCACAATTTTGTTGGCGAATACAAAATAATCAATAAAAGTTCCACCACTTTGAAACTTACCATTTGCAAGTTTCTTCCGTGTAAAATTTTTGCTTCTATCAACAAAAGCAGGCAGACATTTGTCCCAACAACAAACAACAAAAGATGTCCCGCTGCTATTACTTGGGCTAAAAGGGTTTGAACCTTGATATTTATCAATCATATCAACTTCGTCAGGTTCAATTTGCTGCAATTCGTGAGGAAAAATATTGTATAAAGCCGCAACATCGTAGTTTAACTTTTTAACAAATATTTCCTCGTAAATGTAATTTAGAACATTATCTGTAATTGACCCGGAGTTTTGATTCCTAGAAGAAGTTTTTTCTGTATTTTGGGGTGAAGTTGCGCTGCACTTTGAGCTAGTTCCATTATCCCGAACATTTGTTTTATCTGAAGTTGCGCTGCACTTTGAGCTATTCAATTTTTCAATTTTATTGCCAGTCTGAGAAAAATATTTTCCTTCGTCTTTACCGCGCGCTTCCTCTAAAATCATTTCCACGGGTAACTTATCATTACCAAAAAATTCGCCCAAATCTTTTCTTGCGCTACCGTAAAATAATCTTCCAGCGTCAAAACATGATGGGTCAATTTCTATCCCATCGTCGCTGAAAGTATCTTTCAAATACTTACCAATTGTTTCATGTTCGCTTGGTGTTACAGCTCGATCGAACTGAAACCCAAGTCTATGCTTCTGATTTTCTTCGGTATACCTCGGTGAAGGATACCAGAAATTTGCAAAAACACCCCATTTTGTCGCTGTTGTTTCTTTATAGCTTTTAGGGTTCGATATTATTTTTTTACCGACTTCGTTGTCAATATCAACTAATAAATAATAACTTTCTGTGACGTGATGTTTCTCATTCCCACCAACTTTTATGCCAGGTCTAATAGTGTGACCGATTCTCGCTTCTTCAAAAACATCTTGAATATTCCCTGTTTTAGTCTCCCAAAAAACATTATTTTTGAATCCATTTTTATCGGTTCCACCATTAAAATTAAACTTCTTTATCAAAATAACTAAACCAGCTTTAATATCAGTGCCTGGCATTCTGGAAGAAAGATTTTTTGCCGTTGTTGTATTTATACGTTCGTTAACTTGGTACTTGAAAAAATCTGAACTTTGCGTTATTATTGGTTTAACAAGAACAGTCTTAGAAGTGCCATTACTACTTGAATTCATTTTCGTCACTCTCTCTGATTTATTGTGTATACGGTTATAAGTTATAGATATTAGATGTTGTATTCGTCTAATATTTTTTTTTCTAGTTTTACTGTAGTACGTTTATACTATTGAAAAGTTTGGTGTTTCTTTAATCACTTCATTAATTTTATAACAGGTGTACGCGATTTGTCAACAAAAAAAACCAGGTGATTATACCTGGTGGTTTTTTAGTGTCCGTTCTTGTCAAGCCATTCGGTTATGATGTAAATTACTAGTTCTTAAGCGTTTAACGCAACATAATATAGATATAGTGCAAATATCAAATAAAAAAATAAACCCCTCTAGAAGTTAATCACAGAGGGGTTTACATTCGTTTAAAGTTTGTATTTGTTTCAATCCCTGATAGGGATTAGTTTGAGTTGCAACGGAATTAGATAGAAAATTCGGTATCAAAGAAGGGTGTTTCAATCCCTGATAGGGATTAGTTTGAGTTGCAACGTGAAAACCGACGATTTGGGATTCACCGAGTCAGGTTTCAATCCCTGATAGGGATTAGTTTGAGTTGCAACTGCTCTTCTCAAACTATACCACAAAATCCCGGAGGTTTGATTCCAAGAAGAGAAAAAAAGGAAAT
>Ga0222649_1000411_pt1 | contig 14693 bp, 18 predicted proteins | sample AntAcemetagen337_FD_179865 | JGI IMG/M metagenome (GOLD analysis project Ga0222649, IMG submission 179865) | Saline water microbial communities from Ace Lake, Antarctica - #337 | ecosystem: Environmental > Aquatic > Non-marine Saline and Alkaline > Saline | place: Antarctica: Ace Lake... | reverse complement strand
GTTTGTTGAATAGCTTCAATCGCAAAATTAGTATGACGGCGATATACAACTTTGAAAAAGGTAATTTGAGGATTACCTGTTAAATAAACATCCTGAGCACCATAAGCTACTAGTTGAAGAAGACCACCACCCATTTACGCTATATACTTTATACTATTAGAGGAGAAAAAAAAAAGGACTATTATATTACACAATAACATAATATATATAATAATAAATATTCTTAATTGGAGTAAGCGAGACCACCCATACCAGATAAAATACGAAGGACGTTATAATTTACGGCATAAATATTAATGCCATCATATGTAGCAACACGACTTCCTGTACCCCCGGTAAAATTAATGGCTGATGTTACATTAACCATAAGTGTCGCAGTGTCGATACGAGACATATTAAGTGTTCCGCTTGGTTGATGATCTTCAGGTTTAAGAGCAAATGAATATACGTTAATACCTGGATTAGCAGGGATATTTGTATGATGTTGATACGGTTGGACATAATTGAAATAAGCGCCTTTACGTATAGCAAAACGATCATTTCCATTTAATTGAAGAATAGCGTCTTTGAATGGATTTTTACCTTCAATATTAGGGGATGTTCCAGATTGGAAAGTATCTTCGGATTTCAATTGACCACCCAATATACCTTGAACGCCAGATGACACCGTATCAATATAATCACCATCGGTATAATCATACCACCGAGATACAGATGTAGTATTGCCGGCTACTTTAGCGACCCATACTAATTCTTTGCAAGGATGATTGAAATTTAATTTAATGCGATTATTTCCAGAAGAAAGAGATTCTGTTCCGGTGAATTGAAGTTGTTCAATTAAATATTCGTGAGATAATTGAGCAAAACGACGGCGTTCATCAGTGTCAAGGAAAATATAATCCACCCATAATGATACATTTTTAAGATCTGTTGGAAATTCGGTTTCTATATTTGCAACAATTGGAGCACCGCCTGCCGCTGAACAAAAACATTTATCTTTAGATTCAAAATCAATTTTAACTTTTACTTCGTGATATTGTAGTGCGATTAAAGGTAATGCTAATCCAACATTGCGACAAAACCAGAACTCGAGTGGGATATATAAAGTAGTGTCAGTATTTGAAACTATATCTTTATCGGCTCCAACCATAGTATCGTAAGCATATCTTTTACCGAGAGGTAAAGATAATTCATTCCAGATATATAGCCAATCAGAATAATGTTTGTCAATTTGTTGTCCGCCAATCTCTATAACAACGGATTTAATTAAGCGAAGTCCAAGATAATTAACATATGTTGTGTCTGAACCAGAAACGCGTTTATCTACATCTACTTGTAAATACATACGATTGATTAAATCGCCGTTGCGCGATATTTGACAATTTACGGTACTACCATAAATAGGATTACCGTTAAAAGTTTGTTGAATAGCTTCAATCGCAAAATTGGTATGACGGCGATATACGACCTTGAAAAAGGTAATCTGGGGATTACCTGTTAAATAAACATCCTGAGCACCATAAGCTACTAGTTGAAGAAGACCACCACCCATTTACGCTATATACTTTATACTATTAGAGGAGAAAAAAATATGAATGATAGAACGAGTTTAAATATATATTTTTATCATATAAACATTTTATTTAATGAAATATTTATAATGATGTTCAAAGAAAAATCGTCAAAGAAAAAGATATCAAATGATAATAATGATACTTTCACACTCGATGCTATGCATAATAATATAATAAAAGGTTTCGGTGATAGTGATAAACAAAAAGAAAAATATAATTTATTATTATCAAGTTATGAAAGTGAAATAGATGGTATTACTACCGAATTAGAAAGATGCGATATAATAACCAATAAAGAAAGAGGTAATATGCTATGGTCGAAGATTATAATTTTGCGAGAAAAAAAGTCTGAACTTAAACTATGTATTAAGGAGTTAAATACGTATGATGAAATAGATTATTATAAAAATACTAGTTATATATTATTTCAATATTACGAAACAGTTGATAAACAATCAGATATAAATAATAATCAAAATAAAGAATCACAAAATACAATTGTATCAACAAATGAATTATTGAACAGACAACCTAAAATATATAAAAATTATTCAAAGAAAAAAAGAAGTATAGTTTCTGCTACTACGATAAATGTATTGGATGCTCTTAACAATATAGATTCAAAGGCAATATCTATAAATAATTGCGACGAAACTGATAAATGTGACAATATTATCGAAGATACGCAAGCGATCAATTATAAAACAGATCAATATATTGATTCAAATAATACAGAAGATACGCTATATGATAAGAGTGCACTTGTTGATAAATATATGTCTATAATAAATAAGCAATATGTTAGAAATGTTGAAGATAAAAATATAGAAATGTGCAAAGTATGTAATAATCAAATGACATGTTTGCAACAAGATGCTATAATGATATGTAATATGTGCGGTTATCAAGAATTGTTATTAGTTGAACAAAATAGACCTATTTTAAAACAAAATACTAAAGATACATCTCACTTTTGTTATAAGCGAATTAATCATTTTAGGGAATGGTGTAATCAAGTTCAAGGAAAAGAAAGTACTGATATTCCTGATGATATTTTTGAAAAAATATTAACTGAAATAAAAAAAGAGAAAATTATTGATTTAAAAAGTATAAGTTATGTCAAAATGAGAGATATTCTAAAAAGATTAAGAATAAATAAATATTATGAACATATTAATTATATTATTAATAGAATTAATGGAATACCAACTCCGCAATTCAGCCCAGAATTAGAAGAAAGATTATGTAGTATGTTTAGAAATATCCAAGCACCATTTTTGAAACATTGTCCGAAAGATAGAAAGAATTTTTTGTCATATAGTTATGTTCTTTATAAGTTTTTTCAAATACTTGGATTGAACGAATATCTCAAATATTTCCCATTGTTGAAAAGTCGGGAAAAACTATATGTTCAAGACCAGATATGGAAAAATATATGTATAGAATTAAATTATGATATTATTCCATCACTTTAAATATATATAAGATTTAAATAATATTACATATTATAAATAGAAATAAGAAAATATGGAAGAAACAGCAAAATCTGTTCTCGTTTCTACAAAAGAAACTGATTATCTTGACGAAGATAAACCTATCCGTGGTCAAAATTACGTACTATTGTCTTTTTTAAGTCCAGAAGATGTTATTGTTAAAAAAGACCTATATTTTTTGAGCAAGTTTATTGATAAGTTTGGAAAAGATATGACAGATTTGTTTCAAGGTATTAAAGAAAAATTTCCAGAATCAGAAGATATGATCAATAATATCAAGGAAAATCATTCGTATATTTTTGACCCGAAAGAAATGAATGAGCAATATACATTTTATAAATCTGTAAATAACGAAGAATTGGAACAAAGTTATCATCGTGATAATAACTTCGTAACATCCATGAGAGGTATTAAGGTTCGTGGAACATTTGATACTCTTGATGAAGCAAAAAATCGCAGTGAGTTTTTAAAGAAGATTGATTCGAAGTTTAATATTTATATTGCACAGGTTGGTTGTTGGTGTCCTTGGTCACCAAATCCAGAGTGTCTCGAAAATCAAGAATATTCGGAAACACAACTTAATACATTAATGAAAGAATATAAGAAAAATATGGATGATAAAGACGTTATTTTCGAAGATCGTAAAAATAAGGTAGCCTCAAATGCTGCACCCGTTAATGAAGAAATTGACGAAGATAAAAGCACTAATATTGAACTTGGTTCTCTAAAAGAAAGTATTGAAAATGTTGATGTATGGGGCGATAGACACAAATAGATATATTTTATTATGTGTATGTAAAAGTTGTTATTATTTTTTTTCTTATTTAGTATTATTAAGTATGAAAGCAATTGCTATATTTTTTTTATTTATAGGTATATTGCTAATTATTCAAGGATATTATAGTAATAAATCTGTATGTGAAAAAGAAAAAGTAGTTGTAAAATATGTTCCAAGAAGTTTTTATGAAGAACAAATGAAACCCGAAGAAAGTTTGCAAACTTTTTATAAAAGTATGTTTGAAGATATTATATTGCTTTAATTATTATTTTTATCCTTAATATTAGTAAATGAGTAAATTATTTAATATTGAAAAAGTGTTTATTGATATAGCAAATAAAAATTCCAATGATATGCCAAAATTAAAAAGTGATATAGAAGCTTATTTTAAAAATATTGATGAAAGAGATTTAGAAAGTATTAAAAAAAAAGATAAATATTTCATTAATTATGAGAATAAAAGAATTAATGATAAGATTATATATGAAAAATATTTAATTGAAAAAACTATTTTAAAAACTATTTTTCAAAATGAAAAAACAAAAATATCTTTATACAATTATTTAAAATTAAAATGTCCAGTAAAAAACAATATACCCGATTTATATACATACGAAAATATAGAATTAAAACAACGCGTTATCATTCCAAGAGAACCAATGGCTAATGCAAATAAGATTAATAAAAATAAAAAAGAGATCATATGTCCCGAAGGAAAAGAAATAAATCCTGTCACTGGAAAATGTGTTAAGGTCTGTGAAGAAGGAAAGGTTAGAGACCCTATTACCGGTACTTGCAAAAAAATTAAAATAGAAAAAATTGCAAAAGTTAAAAAGGTTGTAAAACCTGTTGTTCTTCCTATTGTTATAAAACCTGTTGTTCTTCCTATTGTTATAAAACCTGATGAACCTAACGACGATGAGATAAAACCTGATGAACCCGACGAACCAAAAGTTAAAAAAAATAAAAAGGTTAAAACTCTTGATTTAAATGTTGTTGCTCCTATTGTTATAAAACCTGATGAACCTAATGACGATGAGATAAAACCCGATGAACCTAATGACGATGAGATAAAACCCGATGTAGCAAATGATGTAAAAGTTGTTAATATAAAAAATACAAAATGTCCTGAAGGAAAAGAAATAAACCCTATAACGGGAAGATGTGTTAAAAAATGCGAAGACGGAAAGGTTAGAGACCCTAAAACAGGTATTTGTAAAACAGTTAAAGTAGATAAACTAGCGAATATAGATGCTATTAAATGCCCCGAAGGAAAAGAAGTAAATCCCCTAACAGGTAGAATTGTTAATAAATGCAAAGATGGAGAAGAGAGAGATTTACAAACTGGCAAATGCAAAAAGAAATTAAAAAAATAAATGTCATATTTTTATTGCGTTATAAATATAATAATGAAAATATAATATAATGGTATAGATTAAGAAGGTTGTTATGTCAACGCCAACTTCAACATTACCATTAAAAACAGACAGAACATCTCCAGACCAAAGCGATATCAATGATCCTATAGTACAAGATGTTCTAAATGAATTTAGAGAAGAACTTATGACATCTAAAAATAAAGAAGATAACAAACAAGTACAATATAATAACAATCAAATGCAAGAACAACAACAACAACAGCAACAATATAATCAGCAACAACAACAACAGCAACAACAACAGCAACAATATAATCAACAACAATATAATCAACAAAGTCAAAATGATGTAAATAATCAAAATAAGAATGTAGTCGCTGAAAAAAATGATAACTTTCCATATATGTACATTGATTTTGATGTTATAAAAAAAAGTCTTGTAATTGTAATTTTAGCTATATTGATATATCATACTGGCATAATTAATAATTTATATGAAAAAGTTCCAGAATATTTACAAGAAAATCTTAATATATTTGATATATATATTAAATCAGTTTCTTTGTTTATAATTTTATATACTTTAATATTGCTCCAATATATTTAACAATCTATCGATAAGTATAATTTATTACTCTTTCGTTGCTATTTTTCATAGTAAAAAACTTATAAATAAATAAAACAAATACAAAAAATGTCACAAATATTGTAAATATTGTTGTTGAAAATATTATAGTATATGATGTTGTATCATAATTATTTTTATCTATTGCTACAATTGATATTATAACAATACAATATATTAATACCATAATAGAATATATTATTATGAATAATGATTTATTATCATAACTATAATAACCCCACGCAAGCAATGATACAATAATTATACTTACTACAGTAAATCCAATTGTTATAAATATATTTTTTACAATTTCGTCATTTTCACTATTTGATACAAAATATTCATTCATATTTTTAACAATATCTATATTATAATATTATAATAATATTATTTTTCGTATATATTATAATTCATAGTTCCTAATATAGTATTTGTTGTATCATAACCGCGTAAATGATTATTATTATTATCTAATCCTTGTGAGTTATATAAAGGACCCGCTTTAATTTCATTTGATAATTGACCAACCTCTGTATCGTAATTATCAATATTATAAATATTTGTTTGTGCTGCTAATAAGTTTTCTTCTGTTATATATGGAACCTTGTTACAATCTGTCGCACTTTCAACAATACTTTTTATTGATGGGTGGTCCATAGAGCATTTATCAAATTCATTTGTAAATTTTGCTATATTTGTATTTTTATTTTCATCAGTTTTATTTTTTATTTCATTAGTATATATTCTAAAATATATTAATAAAAGCCCTATTGTTAAAATAAAACCAGTTATATTATCTATCAACATTATAATAGTTATACAAATTATTGCTAAATATAACTGCATTAATGGGTCTTTAAATAATTTTTTATATTGTATATCCTTTATTATAAAAATCATACATAATATAATAAGCGATATTAATCTAAATCCATTAATTATCATTACTATTTTTTACGTTATCCTATATTATAATTTCATATAAAAAAATGATAGATATCTATATATGTATTAACAATATAACTATAATGTTATCAATAAATGGATATAGTTTATCAAAATCAACATTGGGTGAAGAAGAATTAAAAAAATTGCGCGATAATTTAACTATGAAACCACGAGTTAATTTTGATATGGGAAATAATAAAGAAGAGGATACGACATTTATATTATACAAAGAAACATCTAAAAGAATATATGTCCCGCGATATTATGGGCTTTGTAATTATGGAAACCCGCGAGTTAACAGATTAACAGGCGGTCAAGACATTGATATTAATTTTATTGGTAAATTAAGAGATGCCCAATTAGAACCTGTTTCAAAGTTTTTAGAGGTTGCACATAATCCTCTAAAAATGGGCGGTATAATATCAGTTCCTTGTGGTTTTGGAAAAACTATAATGAGTTTATATATTGCTTGTCAAATTAAGAAAAAAACTATGTTTGTTAGTCATAAAGACTTTTTAAATCAACAGTTTTTGGATACAGTAAAAGAGTTCGCACCTGAAGCAAGGATTGGTAGTATTAAACAAAGTAAAGTAGATGTTGAAAACAAAGATATAATTATTGCTTCTTTACAATCATTAGCTATGCGAGATTATGAATTAGATATTTTTAGCGACATTGGTTTTGTAATTATAGACGAAGTACATCATGCAGGAGCGAAAGTATTTTGCCGTGCTTTTCAAAAACTTAATAATCCAATAATTTTAGGATTATCAGCAACATTGGATCGTAAAGATGGATTGCGAAAAGTATTTGAATATTATATCGGGAAGTCTGTATATAATTTAAAGAATAAAGAATTTATAGATGTCAATATACAAGTTCATAAATACTTTGAAACCCACGTTGATTACTCTACCGTCCTTAAGATGTGGAATGGTAGAGATAATATAGCTGCTATGATTAATAACATCTGTTCTTTTGCTCCGCGAACAGAATATATAATTAGTATCCTGAAAGATATTTTGAAAAAAGAACCAGACCGTCGCATATTAATATTAAGCGAAAGAAGAAAACAATTAAAAGACATTGAAGACTTTATTATAAATGAAAATATCGCAAATAAAGATTATGGTTATTACGTCGGCGGAATGAAACAAGTTGATTTAAATAAATCTTCCGAAAAACAAATCATTCTAGCTACTTTTCAATTAGCATCTGAAGGATTTAATGTTCCATCATTAAACACCCTGATATTTGCATCTCCAATTTCTGATATTCAACAGTCTATAGGACGTATTCTTCGTGAAACACCACAACAAAGAAAATATATTCCACTATGTATAGATATTGAAGATGATTTGTATTGTTTTAAAAGAAAAGCATCAGCTCGAATGAAGTTTTATAATGCCAATAAGTTTAAAGTATCTTATTATCAAGATAATGAAGAAATTAATTATGGTAATGATGAAATTGAAGATATAGATAATAAAAAAAAACTTATGTTTATTCAAGATGATGATTAAATATTTATTTTAATATAGTAAATAAAGTATATTATGGAAAGTGAAGATTATTATATTGTTAAAGTTATTTTACTATTATTTTCTATTTTGATTGCAATATGTGCAATATATTATTATAATACTCAATTGAATACAAAAAATATAAAAACATATGTTCCACACGATGAAAATGTATTTAAAAATAATTATAGACCTTTCGCGAAAATAGATGAACCTAAATATGCAAAACCTCAAACTTTAGTAAAATTATATGATGAAGAACCAGTTGTATTTACTAATAAAAACAGTATAGACTTTGATAATAAAAATGTATTTAATATATATAAAAATGGGGATACAGTAAAAAATATAGGATTTGACGAAGAGATTATAATACCATATTCACAAGAATATAAAAAACATAGTAAGTTTGAAGAAGAACTTGAAGATGTATATAATAAGGATTTAGTGGAAAGTGAAGACCCTACATATGATTATTATGAAATTTTTAATTATAGTATTAAACCAAATAAAAGTGATTTACCTATAGCAAATGTACATCTATGTGTTTTGAATGACGAATCTAAATCTTTAAAATTATCAGATAGAATACATTTATAATTTGAGAGTAGAATAGCGTATATATTATATATTTCTATAACTTTTAACATTTTCTTATTTTTTCTTAAAATAAAAAGATTATACGCTACTCTACTCATTTTATTTAACATAATTCTTTATAACTATTTTGCAAAACTTTAAGAATATATTTTGAGTACATAATTAATTAATTCTATAACTTTTTAACATTTTCTTATTTTTCTTAAAATTAATTAATTATGTACTCATTTTGTTTAAGACCATTCTTTATAACTATTTTGCAAATCTTTAAGAATACATTTTGAGTACATAATTATATATTTCTATAACTTTTAAACTTTTCTATAAAATCACATAATAAAAAGATTATGTACTCATTTTGTTTAAGACCATTCTTTATAACTATTTTGCAAATCTTTAAGAATACATTTTGAGTACATAATTATATATTTCTATAACTTTTAAACTTTTCTATAAAATCACATAATAAAAAGATTATGTACTCATTTTGTTTAAGACCATTCTTTATAACTATTTCACCAATCTTTAAGGATACCATTTGAGTACATAATTACATATTTTCATAATTTTAAAACATTTCTATATATTCTTGGAATAAAATAAATATACGCTACGCTACTCATTTTATTCATTAGCATTCTTTCTAACTATTTTGCAAAATCTTAACGATACCATATGTGTAGCGTAGTGTATATTATATATTTCTATAAATTCTTGGAAAATGAAATAAAAATATTACGGTATTTAAATAATAATAATTTTTAGATTATATAATATATTCTTAATATAATATAATATAATAATGAGATTGGACTTTTATTTTACGTACTGGATTTTACTATGGTTTATTATATTTATAATTTTTAATAAATATTTTAATATATACCCACCATTTTATTCATTAGTATTATCATTATTAGTAAATATTATTTTATTGATATACACTTATTGTTTAATAAAAAAATATAATACGAGAATGCTTTTAATAGAGATATTAATTATCTTAATACTAAAATTAATACCTGTCATTATATTATATTTATATCATTATGAAAAGCTAATTTATATAAATGAATTAATAATATTTATACCTCTGTTTTTATTATTTATAATATGGAAACACGTTATAAATGATATTAATATTAACGGCGAGTTTGATAGTTTTGTTAAAAAAGGTATTCCAGAAAATGGACCATTGGCAAGTATTATTAATTCAATATTTAAATGATTTAATAACACGATAAATAAAAAATATTATTTAAAAAAATGATACATTTACATATTATAATACAAATAAAAAATGCAGGGTATTATAAGTTTTTCAAATAGAATTGCATTTAATATTAAAAGTAATGAACATAAAGATATTGTATTAGACGAATTAAACGCTTTATATAATATCAAAATATTGCAAAGACATCATCATAATCTTGATAATACAAATATTAATTTTATTTTATCTAATCATCTAATGAACTTACGTTCAAATGGTAATAGATATTATCTTTATTTTACTCTATATAATGATATTGAAATAATATATTATATAGATAAAAAAATACACCCCGGATATCAACGACCGCGTATTATTTTTGGCAGAGGATTATTTGAAAAAAGTCTCTTTAAGAACACATTATTGGATGGTGAAATGGTAAAATGTCATGATAATACTTGGACTTTTCTTATAAATGATATAATAAGTTATGAAGGAAATTATTTAATTAATAAAACATTACCAGAAAGACTTAATATCATATATAATTTATTAGATAAACAATATACACCAGACAATACAATTGATGTTTGTAATTATAAAGTAAAAAATTACTTTAATATGTATAAAGAAACAATTACGCATATAAATGAATTATCAAAAAGTCTTAATTATACTTGTAGAGGCATTTACATATGGCCGTATGACTTAAAATATAAACCAAAACTTTACAACTTTGACGAAAGTAATGTGGTTGATGTTATTAGAAAAACAAAAGATATTACAGAATTTAAAACTATAGATGATAACATAAATGACAATATTAATATACCTGAAAAAATAAATATTCCTATTATACAACCTAGTATAAAATGCGAAGAAAATCAAAAGTTTCTATATCTTGTAAAAACAAATGAACCAGATATATACAATGTACACGAAACAGACGATGTTAAAATTAAGTCTATTGGTATTACGCTTGTTCAAACGATGAAAGATAGTAATATGCTTCGTATGGCTTTTAGAGATAAAAATGCGATGACTGTTATTAAGTTTATATGTTATTATAATGAAAAGTTTAAAAAATGGCATGCATTATCACAAGCTATTTCATAATTGCTGGAAGAGATGGACAACTATTATAATTATTTAATTTAAAGTCCTCGTATTTCAAACTTTCTATCCACATTATTTTTTCTTCTACACTTGATATTATAGGTGGTGCTTCTTTAATTATTTCAACTGTTGGCGATTTGCTTTGTTGGTGATTTATTTGTTTATTAACTTGCTCAATATGTTCTTCATATATATGAGCATCGCATATTGATAGACATATTTCGGAAGATTCCATATGTAAAACGTGTGCTAATATTTGCGTTAATAAAGCAGTACTTGCTATATTAAATGGTAATCCTAGAAATAAATCTGAACTTCTCAATGTCATATGACAAGATAATCCTTTATCGCTTTTATTAAATATATATAATATATGACACGGAGGTAAAGACATCTTATTTAAATCTGGCGGGTTCCAAGCTGATAAAACAGCCCGTCGACTATTACTGTCTTTTTGCAATTCTTCAATTATATATTTAATTTGATCTATCCCTACATTATATTCTTTATTATCATTGTATTTTTTACCAAACTTTCTCCACTGCCAACCATATACAGGTCCCAATTCTCCTTCATCATAATTTAAACCTACGCTATCAAGATATTCTCTCGAAGAATTACCATTCCATATATGTACTTCTTTTTCTCTCAATTCGTTAGAATTGGTTGAGCCTCTTAAAAACCATAATAATTCCTCTACAATACCTCTAAAAAACATTTTCTTTGTTGTTATAAGAGGGAAGTTATCGCCGATATTATCAAATTTAACCATACATCCAAATTGTGAAAATACATTTCCATTTCGTGTAGTTTTTTTATACCCATTTAAAGTATTTTTTAATAATTCAATATAACCACTCTCGTTTTTATAATACATTTAACTATTAATTCATTTATTTTTTTATATATATATTATCAATAATGCTACTTAAAGAAAATGAGTAGCGTAGCGTATAATCTTTTTATTATGCGAAATTATAGAAAATGTTAAAAGTTATAGAAATATATAATATACACTAAGTTACTCAAAATATAATACATATTTATAATTGTTATAATAATATGTATATATAGATAGATTGATTAATATGGTTGAACAATATAAAAGAGAAGGTATAGATATTGTTTTAGATTCTAGAAAATGTATTTACACAAATGATAAAAATGAAAAGTTTATAAAACAAAATAAAGAATATATTCCTATCGTCAAAAAAAAAGGAAAATATGTTATTATCAATAAAAAAGGCGGTGCTCCAAAAAGTTTTGGTGAAAGATTTCAAGATTGGAAATCCGCAGAAAGAGAAAGAGAAAAAATACCTGAAAAACTCAAAGAATCAATTCCGCCACATTCTTCTAATGAAGAAATAGATGAAAAAACAAAATTAAAGAATGATATAGATTTGCTTGAAATCAAATTTAATAATACGAATATACCATTAAGAAATAAAGAAATAATAGAGATGCGAAAATCTTTAAGAGAAAAAAGTAAAAAACTAAAAGATTTAGAAAAACAAGAAGCATGGAATAAAAAATCTCCTAATCCTGAAAAAGAACAATTTTTGAAAGAAATAACTGAAAAAGAGGAACTCATAAAGTCATTACAAGAGAATCATACGGAGTACAAAAAAAAAATGGATAGAGAAGATATATATCTTGATAATTATTTAAAAGAAAAAAATAATGATATAGATTTAGATTTTATGTACGAAGAAAACCACCCTTTTTTAGTAGAACATCTTTTAAAAAGAATAATTGATTTAGAAAAAAGAATAGATATGACACATAATTAAGTTATCTAATCAAAATACAATTAAATACTAAAACTTACATACAATATTCTTTAATTATATCTATAGATATACTTATAATGAAAATTGAAATACTTTTTATTTTCTAAAGTATATGAATAAATAAACTTATTTTCATTGTAATTTAAATCATATGTATTTAAAATGTTTGAAACTTGTAATAAACCATCGCATATGCTTAAAAGCCCATCATCGTATATCTTATGACAATATCTGCACATTAATTCTACAATATTTATATCGTTGATTTCGTTAAATTTTAAAAGAAATCGTGGTTTAATATGAGCGGTTTCTAATAAACATAATGGTAGCTTTTTATCACAAATTATACATTTAGGTTTTTTATTCTCTATCAAAAACTTTCTAAACCTTTGCTGTTCTTCTCTTATTTCTGTTAGTTTATATTTTTTATTATGAATAGAATTGTACTTTTTAAAAAAACTAACAATTATTCTTGAGTAATAATATACGTTATCGTTTAATACAACATTTCCTATTTTTGATAATATATAATGATTATCATTGTGTAAAAAAATAATATTATTTTTAATTAATTTTGATAATTCATTTTTTACATTATTTATTTCTATTGATTTATCATATCTAAACTTAATATAATTATATATATCTTTTTCAGCATTTTTATCTTTAAAAATAAAAGAGTTAATAATATTATCAGTCATATCATATTATTTAATATAATATATTTTTAAGTATTATCATTATGATAATAATATATTATAACCTCTTTTTCCTGATATATTATTAATATCAATACCTTTACCTTTTTCTTCGGTATAGTTTAATAATTCTAACTCTTTTTTAAAAAAGAGTTTTTTTATAATCATTTCATTTCCATTTATTCTACACCATTTTTCATACATAGTATATATTTCTTTTATTCCAAATCTTAGATTTTTTTTATCTGTTTTTTTAAAGAATATTTGCAAAAGTTTAAAAGTTATAAAAATAAATAATTATGTACTCAAAATATATTCTTAAAGGTTTTGCAAAATAGTTATTAATAATGGTAATGAATAAAATGAGTACATAATTTATTTTTTTAAAAATATATTGAAAAATTTAAAAGTTATAAAAATAAATAATTATGTACTCAAAATATATTCTTAAAGGTTTTGCAAAATAGTTATTAATAATGGTAATGAATAAAATGAGTAGAGTATCGTATATTTATTTTTTCCAAGAATATATTGCAAAGTTTAAAAGTTATAAAAATAAATAATTATGTACTCAAAATATATTCTTAAAGGTTTTGCAAATAGTTATTAATAAAGGTAATGAATAAAATGAGTACATAATTTATTTTTTCCAAGAATATACAGAAAATGTTAAAAGTTATAGAAATAAATAATTATGTACTCAAATGGTATTCTTAAAGATTGTCGAAATATTATTATGAATAATGCTTACTTAAGGAAAATGAGTACATAATTTAATTAATTTAAGAATATACAGAAAATGTTAAAAGTTATAGAAAATTATAATTATGTGCTACGCTACTCAAATGGTAACCTTAAGGTTTTTGCAAAATAGTTATTAATAATGGTAATAAATAAAATGAGTACATAATTAATTAATTTCAAGAATATATTGAAAAGTTTAAAAGTTATAGAAT
>Ga0222649_1000410_pt1 | contig 14698 bp, 28 predicted proteins | sample AntAcemetagen337_FD_179865 | JGI IMG/M metagenome (GOLD analysis project Ga0222649, IMG submission 179865) | Saline water microbial communities from Ace Lake, Antarctica - #337 | ecosystem: Environmental > Aquatic > Non-marine Saline and Alkaline > Saline | place: Antarctica: Ace Lake... | reverse complement strand
AAATACATACACATAACAAGGTGTATAAAAAAGTTTACATTAACATTGTGGGTAATTTGAAAGTTTATCTAAGCAAACCTTCTCATACACCCAGCCGTTATACGCAAGCACTACATTCGTGTTCCAATTGAGCATTTGTCGTATCATTCTTTTTCTTTTCTTTTTTTTGCCACCACACATTTAAAAATTAAAATATGAATTAAGATACTCGTTACCATTTAACATAGGTTTGTAAAGTTCTCTTCGTTCAATTAAATTTTGGTGGTATGCAATTTGTTCAAAGTTTTTGTTTTCAAAAGTTTCAGTAATCATCCAACTACATTTTTCACCTTCTAAACTTGCTGTGTGCAATTCAGTTGCTTTTAATTCTGTTATATGGTTTTTACCACCTAAATAATCTAAACACTCTTTGCCTAATAATCCCAATTCTGTTTTATTATCTGATAATCTTTTGTATTGGTATTTGTTAAATTCGTGTATGCCACCAACTTTATACAAATGGTTTACCATTATTCCTTCAAGTTGGCTAAACATATCATCGTATTTGTGTGGGTGTATTGAAATTATTGGATTTAAGTAGTCAAACTTTTCAAACAATTCACAATTTGGTTCAGCAATAAATAATCTCACTTTCGGTTTCTCATTAATGATAAATGAATTTAATCCAACACAATGACAATTACTCATTGCTGTTTTGTTTATCAGTTCTGCATTTACAGAAATCAAGTATTTACAAAGTTGTAAAGTATTCATAGCAAAGTATTAGTTGTAAATAATGTAAAAATTGGTCAAGTCCAATTACCGAAAAGAACGCAGGAAATCCATAATACTTTTCTTGTTTGTAAAGTTTACTTGTCCATCGGCTTGTTAGATAATCTGTAACAAAATGGCAAATAAATGTAGTTGCAGTAAAAAGTATTACTTGCATTGGATTAAAGAAAAAGAACCCAATAAACATCCAAGTTATGCTGTAAACAAAAACGTGAGCAAATAACCAGTAAGTACTTTTACTTTTATTTATTGCCATTTTTTGAGTTTGTAATAAGAAATCTGCAACCCAATGGATGAAGATTATTAGTATTATTTGATATTCCGTTTTCATATTTTATTTTTTAAATTTTCCTCCCTAAAAAAAGAAAAGAAAAAGATTTTGTATTCCAATTGAACATTCTACTAATCAACCGTGCCAGCGTTTAGCTGCAAACCGTTATAGCCAATACTATCTTTTCCACTTCATTAAATTAGCACATTTTTCATAATCACAAATATCGCTAAAATATTTCAATGTATCATAAAAAATACTATTAAAAAATTCATTACTATCATCTTTCATACCATCAATCATAATAATATCATATTTACATTGATAGCATAAATAATTTAATTCGTTTTTTATTTTTATTTCTTCAATTTCATTCATATTCAAACAATGATTTCATTTCAGTTAAATTACCATTAAATGTAATTGAAATTTGATATTCATATCTTTATTATTATCAGTTTTAACTGTATTAATTTTTATTATTTTTGTTTCTAAAAGTTCTTCTAATTTTTCGTATAAAGATTCTTTCATTTTAATAAAGTTTGTGGCTTATTACCGTACTACACACAACACTGTATATAGTTTATAAGCCTAATTAATATTCGTTTTTAATTGTAAATTTATGCTATGGCTAAAATCATATACTAAGCGTTATACACAATATTTTTATCATCACCAAAAACTTTAACAATAATTTAATATTTTAATAATATTATTTTAACATTAAAACATTATATTTGAACTACTTATATAAAATAAAAACATTATGTCAAAATATTTATTAATTTTTCTATTAATTCTAATAACAAGTTGTTCTTCAATAAAACAATCAGTGTCAACATGTGATGAAAATTTTTCACTTAAAGATGAAATTAATAAATCTATTATTGATGGTTTTTATAATAATGATACGACTGACATTGGTGATAAAATTTATCTTTTAAAATAAACATCAACCACAAAATACTGTTTATAACAAAGGCTAAAAAACATAGCCAGATAGTCCCTACCTATTTTGAAGCGTAATTACATGGCTACGTTTCTTAACCTCAGCCGTTATAAACAATAAAAATTACTCAATACTTTCCATCAAGCTATTGCACTTTGCTGTAATCCATACAGGTATTGCTATTAACACTTTCAATATTGCCACTATCCAACTTATAGGTAGTGCAATTATTTGTACTGCAAACGGGTAACTGTTTAATCCTTTGTTCATTACTTTTTTTAAGTCACTAATAAGTGTTTCCATATTTAATTATTTAAGTCATTATTTCCGCTACTAACCATACAAGCGATACGTTAGCGTCAACCAATTTCAAGATAGTCTTTGTATTTTAAAGCCTTCATTCCTTTACGGTCACATTCTATACAAAATTCAGCGTATCGCTCAAATTGGCAATCGCTAATACTAGGTATAATTAATGCCTCGCATTCGTCACTTTTAAGCCACATATCAATTCGTTTATCTGTATCGTCAATGTCTTTGCTCCAAAATAATTGGTCTTGGTAATCAAAGAACTTTCGCAAATATTCTCTCATTTTATAAAGTTTTTAGTTTAACAAATCTGCACTAATTATACTGTTATTAGTAATTTACATAACATAATAATTATATTTCACTTCCTTAAAATAAATTTTTTTAGGAAATTTACCTAACACATGTAGTGTTACATTACATAACCACACTTTCATATCATATTTAACACCTTCACATTTAGGCATTATGTAGTTTGCACCATTAAACCAAGATTTAGATTTAAATTCTAATACATCACCACCATCAATTTCATTCTCAGAGAAATGGACATAAACCTCATCATTTCCTTTGGCGAGTATATCTAAAAGCTTATCAGCACCACTAACCATTTGTAATGCTGATTTCCTACTTGTCCAAGAAGGTATATCTGCATACCAATACTTGGATTTTTCTTTATAAAATCTTAAAATTTCCATTTTTTTGTTTTATTATTTGATGATTATACGGAAATAGATTTTATTTGTTACAAAAAATATTAATCTAATTTCGTTGTTAATGCTGTTACAATTATAATAATTCACAATTATATGTTAATATAATCTATTTTCCAAATTAATCCAGTATTTATGTATATACAATATTAATACAATGAAAAACACCAATAAAATATTATATTCTTTTAGAATATATACTAAACAATTAAATTACTTACGTAATATTGCTGAAAATAATTTCACAACAGTTACCCAATACCTTTCAGATTTAATAAACGAAGATATGAAAAAAAAACTAAATAATGAATAAAATATGTGGAATTTATAAAATTACTTCACCATCAGGTAAAATTTATATTGGTCAATCAGTTAATGTTTTATCAAGAAAAAGTAGATATGTTAATTTACATTGTGAAAAACAAATAATACTATATAGGTCATTAAAAAAATATGGGTGGGATGAACATGATTTTAAAATCATTCGTGAATGTAGTAGAGATGAATTAAATAAATTAGAAAGATATTATATTAAACAATATAATACGTTCAATAGTGAACATGGTATGAACTTAACTAATGGTGGGGATGCTGCATCACGTGAAATTAGCAAAGAAACTAAAAAGAAAATGAGTGACTCATTAATGGGTAATAAAAGAACATTAGGTTATAAATATTCTGATGAAAGAAGAGAAGAAATTAGTGAAAGAATACGAATCAGTAAAATGGGGTATAAACATACTAAAGAAACAAAACAAAAAATAAGTGAATCACATATAGGAATAAAACCTTCTAAAGAAACAATCAAAAAAATTAGGGAAACGAAAAAAAATAGAACATATAAAAGTCGTGCAGGTAATTATGAAATATATAATCAAAATAATGAATTAATTTATAAATTTTGTGGTGATTTTAGAAGAACTTTAGAAAATTTAAATGTTTCAGTTAAAGGTTTTACTACAAGCCATAAACTTAAAAGGAAGATAAAATGTGGCACATATAAAGGTTGGTATGCGGTAAAATTAGAATAACTCAATCAATTTTAGTTGTTAACATAGTTGTTGTTTTTTCAGAACGACTCATTGCAACATAACGTAATTTATTCCGTTCAACAATATTCCAATTATCATTAATATCTGATTCAATTACTACTGTGTGTGTATATGTACTTCCTTGACTTTTATGTACCGTTAAAAAATATCCATAATCAAGGTCTTTAGCAATTATCTCATTGTTAGGGCGATACAAACCATTTTGATACTTATCGATGGTTTTCATAAGGATATTACAACGCCTAAATTCATAATATTTTTTCCAATTTTTTTTATTCGACTTCCCCATGTCCCGAAAAAAATCGTGCATTTGACCATAAAGATGAAGATTATCATGATTTTTGATATTTATAATAAAAATATCTTGATATTTAAACTTTCCATCATATAAATTTTCTTTTAATTTTACTCGATAACCCATAATACCATATGTATTTTCCTCTTCATTATGTTTCTCAACAACAGTATAATCGGCAGAATTTTCAATTATATTATGTCTCTGTTTTTCATCAGTGATTGAACGATACCCCATTAATATATCATTTTTCTCAATAACATCAACATTCTTACCAAATAATTTGTCTCTAACAATTTTATTCGATGACATGACTGTGTTATTTTTCCATGCCAAACCTTTACAATAATCACTATTTTTTTTATATTCGTCAGATGAAAATATTTCGAACACTTTTTTGCGAAATATTTTTTTATCTATAGTGAAAATAATACCCTCATTTAGTGAATTAAGTGTCGTTTTCCTTAAATAACCACCATCAAGGGAATTTAAATTATTTCTCAAATTATCATATATTAATAATAAGGGATTATCATCTTTTTGACGTTCAACTTTTGTTAGATGATGCTTCTCGATATTATCCGATGTAAAAACAGGAGAGATTTCTTCAGAAACCGGAGGGAGTTGGGCTGGGTCACCTAAAAATAAAATTTTCGTGCGACTACCTTTAGTAACTTCAACAATTAAATCAAATAGTTTTTTATTAATCATTGATGCTTCATCAATTATTACCCAAGAATAATCACATATTTTAGGTACTGCTATTGGTGAAAAAATTGGCGAGTTCGGGTTATAATTTTCCAAATCTAAATCAGGTCGAAGTCCTAAAAGACTATGTAATGTTAATGCTTCCTTACCAGTAAAACGACCAATAATTTTTTTTGCTTTATGAGTGGTGGCTGATACTGCGACACCTTTTCTATAATTATCAATAATTTTTTTTATTGAACAACTTTTACCTGTTCCTGCATATCCCGATAATGTAAAAAAAGTACCACCATCCTTTAACCAATGATTAATCTTTTTTAATCCCTCAAATTGTTCATCATTAAAAGTTATAATTTTACCATTGGGTAATTTTAATTCTCTTTCAGATAATTTTAATTTACCGTTTAGTAACTTTAATTCATTTTCATTCATTATACAAGAGTTTTCAGAATATCACAAAGTTTTTCAAGAATATCACCATCAATAATTTTACCTGAATTTTCCTCATTAAAAAATTCAATACTATATGTGTTTTTTTCGACACATTCATCATCAGCACAGGATATAAGAAATGCTCTTTGATTTTTCAAACTAAATATGAAGTATTTATATGGCTTATCACCACTTTCCTCTGCAGTTACTTTTACCTTTTCAAAGTTAAGTGAAAGTAAAAGTTTTTCGGTTAACTTTTTCATTTTCTGTATTATTATAATTCTTTACGTAATTTTTTTGCTGTCTGACTTATCATTTTTCTAATTTCAGCTTCATTTGTTTTAATGGGTTTTAATTTTACTTGTGGTGATTTTTTTTTATTCCCATTCCTATGCTAATTTCTTATTCTTAATTATTTCACGTAAATATACGTTTTTCATTCCACCAATAAAACGAACCCATTCTTTATAATATTCAGGGAAAGTTTCTGAAAGTGTTTCTATTGTTTGTGTTTTAAGTTCAATCCATAATGTTGGATTGTTTTTAAATGCTTCGTTTTTCGCATCATCATACATCTTGATATTTAATAACCAATCAATAAAATTTGGATAATCAGTATTATTAAATACCCGTTCATCACAAAGGAAACAAATTGCAGATAATGCATTATTCAAATCAGGTTCGATAAAATAAGAGAAATTAATGTCCTTATCAACCAAATAGTCGGCAATTTTATTAATACTACCAATTGATATGTCATCAAAATCTCTATCACTATTCGTTGTTCCACCATTTAAAATTATCCATGTTTCATGATTATCAACAAAATCCCATACATCACGATTTTCTTCTGAAAACATTCTTGCATATCTCAATGCAGCGTGTCCAGCTTGAATACCCATTTGCCGACCACTAATATTATAAGGTACGAAGAAATACATACGTAATCCTAATACTTTTTCTTCTTCAAAATTTAGATTATCATCCATAATTATTCAATTAATTTATTAAATACCAATATTTTTTTCTCTAATTTAATTATTTTATCGGTATAATTTACATTTATTTTAAGTAACTCTTCAATAAGTCGATATTCACCAATCTTACAGATATTTGGCATTTCTTTGCTTCTTAATCGAATCTTAACAAAACTATGAAAATAATTCCGTATAAAATTAACTGTTTTTTCTGTGCCTAAAATATTAATAATTAGGGTAGGTCTGGGATTAATTGGTCTAAAAACTGAGGATTTTTAGAAAACTCAGGACATTCACTTGTCACCCAACAACTTCTCAAAATACCATCAATTTTATATTCCTTTTTAAACACCAATCTTCCACGTTTCAACATTGGGTCATAATCATTCCAATTTTGACCTTTTTGGAAAATCATTTCTTGTATGTTAGAAGTGTTTTTATTATTTAATTCAGAATGACTATATAAACTTTGACCAACACTTTGAATACTATTTCTTACACAATCTTTTTGTCGCCAAATAAAACTATTCATCACTTCTGATTTAGATGGAATTGTAAATGTTCTGGCATCAAATTCAGCAAGTTTAAGCTTCCTCACACCCTCAAACCATTCCCAACTAACTGGGTCGTTTTCATCACCACGATTAAACCTTTCATTAACATAACGCATCCATCTAAGTTGATTAAACTTAGATGTTGTCATACTTGATGCAATACTCACTATTTTTTGAATATTACCATCAAACCATGCATCAGTTTGTAACTTATCAAAATCAGTCATAAGTATACTAATCTCATCGCTTTGAACAAAGCCAATCTTAGCACCTTGTATATGTTTACATAGATATTCAGCAGTGGTATTCATATCATCGATTAAACCAACATCAAATGGTCGTACCAAATTTTTTGTATAATTTGAAAAAGAACGACCGTCAATCCTAATAATAGTGTATGTCCTACGAGGTAATAAAATTCTTGTTCTATTTTCATAATTTTTCTTAATCCTGTCACCTAATTCATCTTTCATAATTCTATTTATTTTAATATTTCTTGGTCAAAGAAATAATGTCTTGCGATATCACTAATACATTTATTAATATCTTTCATTTCTAAACCAGCATCAGTTACTATATCCAAATCTTCTTTAATAACATCATTAATTACTAATCTAATATACTCACCCAATTTACTTCTATTTAATTCTCCACCATTCATCAAATTACATGATTTTTCAACCATTTGTGCAAGCCTCCAAGTAGGTGTTACCTTATCAGCAATTTCTTTAATTTTCATCATTTTCACATTATCAACTGTTGATAATGTTTTTACTTTAGATTTCCCAGCATGAAGTTCGCCTTTAACTTTAAAAATATATCTTTCCTCACCATTAACATATTCGTAAACAATCCCTTCCCCAATTCCATCAACACCAAAATAATTACCAATTGGGCATTGTTTTTCAACATCATTAGTTAACTCAACTAATTTATTTTGGATTAATTCTGGTGTATTAAAATCAATTTCAATTTCAAATGTGGGAAATTGTAATACATTATAAATTAGTTCATCCTCAATTTTTAAATGTCTATAATCATTCATGTCTTGATATACATCATCAATCTTAACAGCAAAGATAATAAACATTTTTGGTAATTGAGAAATCGCAACACTCTTTTGTATGCCCATACCGCACCATTCACCAAAAATTGCACAAGAAGTATTGAATTCAATACCATCAAATAATTTTTGATATTTTTTTTGACTCATTTCCCTCATGAATCCTGAATTATCATCTTTAAGGGTTAATTCATTCTCTCTTGATTGAAACTCGTACTTATCAACATACTTAACAATACCTGCATTTGTACCATGTGATTTAACAGTTCCTCTAAATTTTAATTTAGGATATGGTTTTGTGTGCCTATATATTGCATCATTATTTTCATCTCTATCAATATAATCACAATGAGAACGTACTTCTCTTACGACTTGTCTAAACTGACCAATATCTGTAAATTTTTTCATATTATTTTCTTCTTTTATTTTTTATCTGTATTTTATGTTTTTGTCTTTCTTTGTCTTTCAATTCCTTACCATTTCGACCTAAATGATATTTATTACAAATCTTACATCGATATGGAACGACCTTATGTATTACATGGTCTTGGGAATTAACAAATTTTGCAACATCAATTGCTTCATCTTGTGTTAGCCAATGTTTTTTTGGTTTATAAATTGGATTCCTTTGTTCATCATACCTCTCAATCGTTTGACACTCCATCATTTTTCCTTAAATAATCATTAATATAAACTAACGAATTAATATATTTAACATCATCTTCTGTTATTTCACACACAATAGTATCTACATATTGATTATGATATTCTTTTGTGGAATTCATCAACCAATATTTACCGTTATTAGATTTAACATAATTATCGTGTCCATCTCGTAAAAATTCATTAATTAAATTACTAATTACATCAATCGGGTTAACATCAACTTTCCTTATTATTTTACCTTCTACAATCATAATTATTAAATTAATTTTAAAATGGGACTCCGTTAACAGGGTAGGAATGCCGTTCTTAAAAACTTATACAAATGTGAACATTTGATGTTTTATTCCTAATTTTATCTTCATCAAATTAGAAAACTTAGGTTTGCGAAAACTTTCCTTCATACTGAACCTTCCTTTTTGTCTGGCATTCAGACCTCCTATTAAGAGGCATGTTATACAGTATTCAACACGTAGCCACCGTGTTAGGCTTCGAGCGTAGGGTGGAGAACGATTCCACATGACAGTCATTGGTGCACCTCTTTCTGTCAACCATTCAAATCACGTGTTGATTTGAATGTACCCTAACCAATTAGGTTACCTACGCAATTAATAAAATCTTTATTCATCAGAAAGATTTTATTTTGTTTTCAAATATACGATAAAAATTAATAATAATTACAATTAAATTGATTTTTATCGTATATTATTTCCCAATACACAAATAGATACCAGCATATTCCATATCTTCGTTAATCTGGTCACATTCACAGAACCCATTAACAGCACATGAACTACTACAACATTCAGGCTGTGATATAATTTTCATTGCCTCGTCCATTATTAATTCCTTAATTTTTCTTAGTGATATGTTAGCAGTTACAGTTCTTTCACCATCAACAAACATTACATCAATCGTATCTTTATCAGTAATTCTAATTGTATTTATCCTTTCTGAATCATCTTCGACATTTAACGAATTCAACTTTGTGTCTAGCATATTCTTCTACAATATTCGCACATTCAGCAGCTACAATTTGTTTTCTTGGGTTTGTATTCAACAATTTCTGGAATCTACCAATTAATTTTTTTCTTTCCTCACTCATATTATGATATTTATTTATATTAATTTCCATTGCCAAGACACACAATTATCACATTTATTTTGACAACTGAATATTCTATAAGTATCTCTCCAACAAGCTAAATAAATTAACCCAAATGGTGATTTCGCTAATACTTCAATATTTAATGGTGGTGTTTCATCTTCAACATATTTCCAATCAATTAGATTCATCACATCATCAGTAGCCTTACTAATAGTAATACTACCATCATTAAGTCTAATGTGAATTTCCTCAATTTTACTTCTCATAATAATTTATAAATTAAAAACATTATTAAAACTACCTTTCCTACTTTTACGACAAAGTATGTTAATATATTTACTATCTGGATGTAATTTCATTTCTTTTCCAATTTAAATATTTTCCCTTGTTTCTTTGCTCTAATTTTCCAAGATTCAATAACTTCCAAACCAATTATTTCTGCCATATATTCAGCATTCACACAATAAGGTAAATCTTCATGATTCACTACCTTACCATTAACAGTTGCCTCACCATAATAAAGATTTTGAAATTGTACGTGATATTCTTTAGTTAATTTTAACTCAACCTTAACAATAAGTTCTTTTGATTCATTATCAACACTATATCGTTGCAAATATTTTCCTTTAAAAACCATTATACAAATAATGTTGATTTATCAATCTCAATACATTCACCTAAAGTATTTGCAACATCCTTATCATCCCTAATATGTTTATATACTGGATGTAATAATGAATAGTTCCCATCAACATCTTGTGATATTCCAGAACATTTAACTTCGAGAATACTTCCCATAAGTTCATCTTGATTTGTTGTGAGGAATTCCATTTCATCCTCACTAATTCCAGTTGGTGAGGTTTTTAATAACCCATCCTCCGATTCGACATCAACGCTTGATATTAAATTATGATTTTTACCTGTACCATAATTAAATCCAATAATTCTCAAATCAAGATTTATTTCTTTTTTTACTTTAATCTGATATGATGGTTTTGAATCAACCCAAACACCATCCATGCTTTTAATAACTGACCCCTCACCATCCCGTTTTATTATTTCAACAAAATGTTCCATTACTTCCTCATACGTACTCACTTCTCTAGTCTCAACAACTGAAAGTGTTGTTTTACCTAATGATGTAAATGTTGAATTTAATTCTGACAGTCTTTCTTTATAACCTCTTATACATTTTCTAGTGAAATATTCATCAACAGTTAAGATATCCCAAGCAGACACCCTAATAGCATTTAATGCATCACTATATGACATATGTTTAGTTTCGAGTTTCTTTATGTCTTTAGTAACATCTTTACCCTCCATTTTTTTTGTTGCAATTGTAATTAATGATGAAATGATACCATTACTTTCATATCTTGGTATGTTTTCCATAACCAATTCACCATTAATTACACAATCCTTATTTAAACGTGCAAGTTCTGACATAAATTCTGGATTTTCCAATATAGTTGGTTCTCCTTGTCTGCTTTCATTATTAACTTCACCCCCTTGAATTATAATATTAACAAATCTCCCATCCATTTTTTCTTGACTATAAACACTACCCTTAGCAAGTAACTTATCAATAAGTTTCCTTGAATATGGTTTACAACCCATATAACCGGTCTTTTCAATTAGATTTGGAATAACTTTATTAATATTTCGAGTACCCATACCAATTTTACAATCCTTTTCAATAATACGTTCAATAATATAAGCATTATCTGGACTTAAACTTTCGAGAATTGATTTTAAATATGCTGTTGCTGCGTGTCCAGTAATCTCTCTATCACTCAATTTTTTCAAATCATATAAAACTTTATGACTTAAATAATTATCAATATGATTCGAGTCTTCCTTATATTCTGGGATTTGTTTAATATAAAACTTAACACGTTTTGAGTTTGCAAGATATAATACTCTAACTAAAAGAGGATTATCCTTATATTTTGAAAGAATATTCATTTTCTCATTAGTACTTGATTCATTGGCAATCTCATCGAAAATTTGTTTAATTGTCATACTATTTTTTTTTATATTTAACATCACCACTAAGTGTTTTTACATTTCCATTAACATCATTACAATTAATGTCACCACTAACTGTTTGAATACTACCACCAACATTACCTGCTTCAATATCACCACTTGTTGATTGAACATCACCTTTCACATCTTTACATATTATATCACCACTTGTTGTTCTTATTGTTTGTGCATTACCATTAACAGCAACACTTTCACAATAATCGACTTCAATTTTATCAACATCACCTTCAATAATAATATTAATAATTTTTGAATCAGGTGTAATATCAACACCATTCACAATGACTTTATTATTACTAATACTCACAGAACGTCCTGAATATATTTTACCATTCATATTTATTGATGCCATAATTTTTTATTTATTTATACGTGAATCATTTAATATTGTTACAAAATTACTCAAGATTATATTATAATACTAATGTTTTCCATTTTTTTTATAACCAATTCAAAAATTATTCGTATCATTGTATGAAATTAATATATATGATAAGAAATATTTTTCACAAAATAACATTATTAATATTAGTATTCACGTTTTCAACCAGTATGATTAGTCAGCATGATTTAATCAAATTTGAAATAATTAATATTAAAAATACTAACTTCGAACCAATAATTATCGAACCATTATATAATAATATATGGGGTGCAATCTATAATGCAGAGAAAGAACAGTGTGACGATACACCATTAGTTACTGGTGATGGGTCTAAAATTAACCAACATAATGCCAGTGAACATAGATGGATAGCAATTAGTCAAAATATGTTAGATTGTGAATATCGTCAAGCATTATTAAATGATAGTACAAGTACGTCATTTAAAGGTAAGATTCGATATGGTGATACAATATGGATTAATAGCCCACACATTGAAATTAATGGAATTTGGATAGTCCACGACACTAAAAATAAAAGATATAATAATAGTATTGATTTCCTTCAAACAATTGGTGATAGTGGACTTTACAATAATGACCCATTATGGAATGGTAAATTTGATGAGATTCAAATATATGCTTTAGATGATGCAAAAAAATTAAGATTAAATAATAATAATAATGGATAATTTAAAAATAATAGCAAAATATACTAAAAAATGTCACGATGGAAGTAACTGTACTTACGGTAATGGATTTAAAATAATGAATAAATAATTTAAACATATTTTTATGACAAAAGAGGAAATACTTGATAAGTATTTAACAACAATGCTTAATAGAACACCAGAAAGTTTTAATTCATTAAATGACTTGAAACAACAACCAGAATATCGTGCATTATTAGATGCTATGGATGAATATGGTAAACAAGAAAAAAATAGTTGTTTGGTTAAGAATTTAGAAAATAGTGAAATTCTTTCTGATGAGATGTTAGAATCCATCGAAATTATTGTTTCAAACATACCTAATGTTGTGTTTGGTGGTTCAATTGCATTAAACGCTGCTGGGTTAATTAATAGAAAAATTTTAGATATTGATTTTTTTACTAAATTAGATTATGAATTACCCGAACCTACATTTTTCAAACCTCAGAATAATAAAGAAATTTTATCTGAGTCAACAACTGATGTGAATGGTAATTTAGTGAAAAGAATTGGGATTGTTGTTGGTAATGTTAATGTTTGTTGTTTTAAAATATCTGATGATGAGTTAAACCACACACAACACAGTTTCAATAGAAATGGTAAAAACTATACTATTAATATCCAAAATATAATTCATGCCATTGAAGCGAAAATAAGTTATTCTGATAAAAATCCAAAACATAAACAGGATTTGAATAATATTTCGAATTGGATTGATGAATTATTAAAGTAAATTAACTTAATTAGAGAATTATTCATTGATATTTAATTTAATTAATTATCTTTACAAAAAAATATTATATAAAATGAGTTATTTTATAATTGATGTAGAATCTGATGGTCAAATCATTGGTAAACATAGTATGGTATGTTTTGGTGTGGTTAAATTAACACCAGAACTTGATAAAACTTTTTATGGGCAAACCAAACCAATTTCTGATAAATATATTCAGAGTGCCTTAGATATTAGTGGTTTTAGTCGGGAAGAACATTTAAAATTTAACGACCCTTCTCAAACAATGACAGACTTAGCTAATTGGGTAAAAGAAAATAGTGTTGGTCAACCAATATTAATTTCAGATAATAATGGATATGATGCGAGTTGGATAAATTACTATTTTCATGTCTATCATGGTAGTAATCCGTTTGGATGGTCATCACGTAGAATTGGTGACCTTTATTGTGGTATGATGAAAGACACAAGGGCTGCTTGGAAAAAACTTAGAGTAACTAAAAATACACATCACCCTGTTGATGACGCTATGGGTAATGCAGAGGTATTATTGAAAATGAAAGAAATGGGATTGAAAATTGAAACTAAATAAAAATAAAATGGATAAACTAAGTAACTTATTATTTATACTACCAGTAATGGGGTATTATGCTATTGAGGCATTAATTGTTGGATTATTTATATGGTTTATATGGAATTTAATCTTCCTACAATCATTTGGTAATATTCCATATATTCAATTCGTTGGTGGATATTGGATAATTAAAATGTTGTTGTTTGATGTATTTAAACTAATAACAGGACTTGGCTCGGTTGTAAATAAAAACGAAATAATTAAATAATATGAAATACACTAAATCAACACCACGCCTAACAGTTCAATTTATTAATGGTAATACTGATGAAATCCTTTTCGAAACAAATGATAGAACATGGATGAACGTTGGTGAGTCATTAAG
>Ga0222649_1000402_pt1 | contig 14934 bp, 23 predicted proteins | sample AntAcemetagen337_FD_179865 | JGI IMG/M metagenome (GOLD analysis project Ga0222649, IMG submission 179865) | Saline water microbial communities from Ace Lake, Antarctica - #337 | ecosystem: Environmental > Aquatic > Non-marine Saline and Alkaline > Saline | place: Antarctica: Ace Lake... | reverse complement strand
GTGGGTTTAAAAGTAGATAATTTCTACACACACTTTGGTAGAAAAGGCAATTTAGAGTTTGACTGTGATACATACAAAATTGTAAAGGCAGAGATTGAAAGAGTGTGAGGAGTTTCCAACATAATATTGGGGGCTTTTTTTTAGCAATGTTTTGTAACGTACCCTTTTAAGATTAGTTGCGGATAGATTAAAAATAAATTAAATAAATATAGAATGAGAAGTAATAAGATTTTAGATGATTTAATGAAAGATGTAGATGCAGATTTACATTTCTTAAGAAGACATAAATCAAATATTAAAGCATTTGCTAAAGAATACCATAACGAGCAATTAATTTTAAAAGATGTTAGCCACCAAAGGGAACTGTTATGGGCGTTTATAAATACAATAAGTTTTGATATAAAACACGAAACCTACGAGGAAGACGTTGAATATTTTTTAACACAAAACAATAGCCTATAATTGTGGCATAACGGTTATCGTATATGACCAGTAGCGTATTAAATAACAAAACTTTATAAATATGGAATTAGAAAAATTAGAAGATATTAAAAGTACAATAAATTGGCTTTTAGAAAATGGGGATTTTAAAGACTTAGAAACCTCTTATAACTGTGCAACAAACTCAATAAATACGCTAAATGAAGCTATTGGTTATATACGGTGTTGTGATATGTTGTGCGAGTGTGGGGGCAATGAACGTGTAGCACTTGACTGTACTTCTAAAAAATGCAAACACCCTAAGTACTACAAGAAATAGCACAATTGATTACAACTACCATTATACCAATAAATGCAATTAAAAATCAACTAAAAATCAAAGACTTATGTTATTACAGGTAAATTTTATTGGTAAATGGTGGTTAAAAAATAATCATCATTATGTGTGGACTACTTGCAAGAAATTGGTAAACACTCGATCTGGTAAATTAGTAAAAAAAACTACCAATGGCCAAGGTGTAAAAATAGGGTATTACATAGATCGTAAATTTATAAAATGCGAGGATTTAATTAATCAATTAGAATTGATTCCAATTGCGTTGTTTACATTGAGTTAACTATCTTTATAGCATAAAAACCGTGAAAAATGAATAATCAAAACGCTGCAGATAATTACAGAAATAAAATTTTGGCGCAGTCTGCAGAATTAATGCAGCAATTAGCAACCAATTCTGGATTCTTTAAATATTACTACAAAGTTTTACCTAATTTTAAAAGTCAACAGGCAGCGTTTATTATTGTTAATCAGTTGTATTATTTGCTTTTTGGTGAAGAGAAATATAATTCTTTTGATGGTTTTCGAAAAGCAAAAAACAGGGATTTAAAAAACTAAACTATGAATTTAGAAAATAAAAAAGAAGCGTTGGTAATAGATTTTTTTTTAACCAACAAAAACAATACATCCGCAGAAATTGCAAAAGTATTTGATTTAAGTTTATGGACCATAAATAATATTTTAGACAAATATTTTAAAACAAAAACGATCAATGAATAACAATATCAAAATAATTTTAGTAATAATCTGCACATTTACTGCAGCGTTATTTACTTCTTTGTTGTTAGAACTTAAATTGTTTCAAGTGCCAGAGCGCAGAATTTTAATAAATGCATTTATATTAATACAGCTTTATTTAGGCTTTATTATTTTCAAATCAATGATTTCTATCAAAAAATAAAATTGCGGACAATTGTCCCAAACAAAACGCTTCTAATGCATAATCTTTACACCATACAAAAGCGGTGTTTATGTTATTTGAAGCGTTACAGTCTAATTATCAACAAAGATCAGCATCTATCAGTAATGGTGGGTTTCTTTCTGGATTCTTTGGCGGTACAGGTGCCACTACTAAAAACGGTACACCTGTTTCAAATTCATCTGCATTAACACTTTCTGCGTTTTATAACGGAATTACCATTCTTTGCAATGATTACGCAAAGCTTCCTAAGCATGTTGTTCAAAAAACAGCCGGTAATACAAATAGACTTTCTTCACATCCTGTTGATTACATCATAAACGAGAAACCTAACCAATACATGAATGCGTTTGGTTTTGATTCTATTTTAATGAAATGCGCTATTTTAAAAGGTAATGGATATGCAGAAAAGGTTTTAAATCCGTTTACAGGTAAAGTGGCTTCATTGCAATTTATTAACGAAAACACTACACCTGTAACTGTAAAGAAATTTGAAAACAAATTGTTTTATCATTTTGATGGAAAAGTATTAGCTGCAGAAAACATTTTACATTACAGATCTTTATATTCAGATAATGGTATTACAGGCATTGGTGTAGTTAGTTATGCGGCAAAATCTTTAGGTGTTGCATTGTCAAGTCAAGAATTTGCAGAAGAATATTATGCATCAAAAGGTATTGGTACCGGTATCGTTACATCATCAAAAGATTTAGACAAAGATGCAAAAAGTAGAATATCGTCTGCATTATCTTCTTCTTTATCAGATCAAAAATCTTTTAAAATTGCGGTTATAGATGAAGCGCAATCTTTTCAGCATATAAAACTATCGCCACAAGAAGCAATGTTTTTAGAAACTAATAAACATGCTATTGGCGAGGTTGCTCGTTGGTTAAATATACCAACGTATAAATTAAAAGATACAGAAAATCAAAATAATTCTAACATGGAAAACCAAAGCATTAGCCATGTTTCTGATAGCATTCTGCCTTGGGCCTTAATTAATCAGCAAGAATATAATTCTAAACTATTTACTGCATCAGAACGAAACTCTGGCATACGTGTGCAGTTTAATATAAATAGTTTGTTGCAAGCGGATAAAAAAACCCAGGCAGATTTTTATATGAAGATGATCTATTCTGGAACTATGACAAGAAACGAAGTTCGAATTTTAGAAAACTTAAATAAAATTGATGGTTTAGACGAACCATTGACACCGGTTAATATGCAAACACAAGAACAAATTAACAAGCAATTAACAGCAACATAAAATGAGTAAAGAAGTACAGAATCAAGTAGTAACCAGAAGTGCATTTGTAGGCAATACAACTGCAGAAATGTTAGAAAATAGACAAGTAGAATTTGTTATTTCTAGTGAAGCTGTAGATAGTTATAGAACTGTTTTTAAAATGGATGGTTGGGATTTAAACAGATACGCATCAAATCCTATTGTTGCATATCAGCATAGAGCAGGATCAGATAATCCAGACGATATTATTGGTACATCAACAGTAAGAATAGAAGGTGATAAATTGATTGGTGTGGTAACTTTTGAAGAAGCGGATGTGAATCCAAAAGCAGAAAAAGTATTTAGAAAAATACAGGCAGGAACTTTAAAAATGGCAAGCATTGGTGCAAGGCCATCAGAATACAGATTTGGTGATGAAACCAAAGGCGAAGATAAAGATGTACTGTATTTTACCAGACAAGAATTATTAGAATGGTCCGTGGTTTCTATAGGGTCAAATCCAGATGCGCACAAACGAAATGCGCAAACAATTGAAGAAATAAGACAAACAATTATTGCAGAAATTCCTGTTATAATTGATCAAGAAATAAAAGGAAAAAGTGTTCAAGAAGCACAAATAATGATTAATAAAAATAGAGTTTAAAAATGAGAAATTCAGTAGAATTAAAACAAGAACGTGCTTCTAAAATAGATGCGCAAGAAGCTATTGCAAAGGCAGTAGTAAACAGAAGTTTTAATGCAGAAGAAACCACAAGGTTTGATGCATTGCAAACAGAAATTGATGGTTTAAACATCGATATCACAAGATCAGAAAAATTTGAAGTTTCACAAGCAGCAAGATCTGCAGCAGGTGTTACAGTTAGTGATGCAGTTGTAATTGATGCGCCAAGAGCGGTTAAAACTTTTTCTTTGTTAAGAGCATTAAGAAGTTTGGCAAAAGGGCAAGAATTACATGCAGATGATGCAGAAGTACATGCAATGGCACAAGAAGAAATGCGTGCATCTGGTTTAGAATTACCAGAAGGAAATGCAATTTCTATACCAACAGGTGTATTAAGAGCGCAATCGGTAACAGGTGATTCTGGTGCAAAAGGTGGTGCATTAGTAGCATCTACACCAATGCTAGTAAGACCTTTACAGCCTGTATTGGCAATTGAAAGTTTAGGTGTAAATATTATGAGCGGTTTAGTTGGTGATGTTCCATTACCTACTTCTGGCGCATTTACATTTGCTTATGGTTCTGAAACTGCTACAACTGCAGGTACAGACATTGGTTTTTCTGGTCCTACTTTAAAGCCAAAACGTTGTTCTGGTGTTGTTGATATTTCTAAGAAATTACTGGCACAAACTTCTTTTTCTGTAGAAGATTATATTATTGAGCAAATAAATATTGCATATGGTAACGCTGTTACTTTAGCGGCATTAAATGGTTCTGGCGAAGCACCGATTGGTTTATATACTTTAATTACTACAAACATTAACACAACTGTTGGTGCGTTAACAGATGCAACAGCATTGGCATTAGAAGGTTTGGTTGATGCTGCAGATGGTACAAACGTAAAACGTGCGTATTTAGCAGATCCAAAAGTAAAATCAAAAGCAAAAGGTACGTTTGTAGATGCAGGTTCTGGTGTAAGATTATCAGATGGTACTTCTTTAAACAGTTACCCATTTATTTCTACAACGTTAATGCCAACTTTAAACAGTGGTGCAGCGCATCCAATTATTTTTGGAGATTGGAATCAGTTAACTGTAGGTTATTGGGATTCTGTATCAATTATAGTTGATCCTTATACACAAGCAGCTTCTGGAAAAGTAAGATTAATTATTGAAGGTTTTTCTGATATCGCAGTTACAAACGAAAAAGCGTTTGCAATTAACAAAGTGTTATCAGTTTAAAAATATAGTGTTTTTATAGTGATTTGATTTATTGGTTGATTTAAAGGGCCTGTTTAGTCAGCAGGCCTTTTTTTTAAAAAAGAAAGATGGCAAAAAAGAAAGTAGAAGTTTTAGATGTTAAGATTTTAGTGGCAGTTGCAGGTGTTTATAAGTTGTCTGCAAGTGTTGGTGATGTAGTTTCATATCCAATAGCGTTAGCAATGGAATTGGTAGAAAATAAGTATGCAGAAATTATAAAATAATAGCAATGGCGTTTGTAACAGAATTAACATATACATCACCAGAAATAATATCACTTGCAAGGGCTAAGAAGCAATTGCAGTTAGAAAGTGATTTTACAGAAGATGATGCTTTAATTTCTGATTATATAGATGCGGCAATTAGTCAAGCAGAAAACTATATAAATACAGAAATTTCAGAAAAGAAATTTGATGTAAAAGGCACATCAATAAATGATGTTTTGGCTTTTAATCAGCAAAAAATTACAAGTGTAGATTTGTTTACTTACAAAGATTTAAACGGTACAAATCAAACAATTGCAGCAACAGATTATTCTTTGCAAAGCGTTGATAAATACGAAAACAAAATTGTTTTTAACGATGATTTTGTGTATCCAGAAATAAAAGCATTTGATCCTGCAGCGGTTAACCTACAAGTTACTGTTGGTTTTTCGGTTGGTAAAGTGCCAAAGGCGATACAAAAAGCATTGTTGTTAATGGTTACAGATAGTTATGAGTTTAGAAACGATACCGTAAAAGAAAAAAGTACAGCATCAGAAAACGCATTGCATCCTTATAAAAGATTTTAATGAAACAGCAGTTGGTAAACAGTTTAAGGTACAGAATTTCTATTGTAAAGATGGTAAAAATTACATCTGCAACAGGTTCGCCAACAGAAACAGAACAAGAAATTAAAAGCTGTAGAGCAAATTTAATTGAGGTTTCTGGTAGTGAAGATGAAGAAGGTAAAGTTCGTTCTTTGTTTTCAACCATTTTTATCATAAGATATGATGATCGTTTTATAAAAGGGAAGGCAAACGCAATGTTTGTAAAAGATGCAGATGGTTTTAAATATAATATTATTTCTGTTGTAGAAAAACAAGTTAAAAAGTATTTACAAATTAATACTATTAGACGTGAGTAAATCATTAGTTGAAATACAAGGGTTTGCGGAATTGCAGAATAGATTAAAAAGTTTACCAGATAAAGTTAAAAGATCCGAGGTTTTAAAAATATTAGGTCAAGCCGCAAATACAACAGTAAAAGCAGCAAAAAGATTAGCACCTGTATCAAAGAAGCCGCACATACAAAAGCGCAAAGGGCAAAGATTTGGTATTTATATTACACCCGGTAATTTAAGTAAAAGTATTGGTAAAAAAACAATGTCAAGATCTAGAGTGCCAATGTTGGTTGTAAGGGCCAGAAGTCATAAAAAGAACGATGGTTGGTATGGTCGGCAAATGATTATAAGAGGTACAAAAAAGATTGAATCTAATCCTTTTATAGATAAAGCATTTGAAGAAACAAAAGGTAAAGTGGCTGCAGAAGCAGAACAAAAAGTGGCAAAATATATACAAAAACGAATTAATAAATTAAATTAATGTTAGTAGAAAAGGCAACACAAGTATATTCAGATTTAAGCAGTTTTACTGCCTTAACTTCTTTGTTAACCAATGGTGCAGATTCTATTAGGCCATTAATTGCAGAATCAGAAGATGGTGATTCTTTTATAACGTACATGATTAAGTTTGAAAACTTTGCAAGTAAAGACAGGGCAACAGATTTTCAAGTAATTGTGCAAAGTTGGGCCACAGATTACAATGATAGTTTGGCAATTGCAGATCAAGTTGAAGCAGCTTTTGGTGCATCAAGTAATTTTTATAAATATCTATCTGCAAACGCAAATTTTAACGAACAATTAGAAATTTATACAGAACAAATATTTAACATTAAAAAATAAAGATTATGGCTTTCGATTACAAAGGATCAGCAATGCGTATCAAACTTGGTACAAAAACAATTATGCACGAAATTGATTTTAGTTATGGTGCATCAACAGAATTTCAAGAACTAGCTTCTAAAGATGTAGAAAATGCAGTAAATGCAGGTAAATCTACTTTTAGTTTATCTGGTAACGGATATGCAGATAATTCTGCAGCATCTGCACAAGAAGATATTATATCAATGTTTGCGTGGCGTGCTGCTAAAACATCAAAAGCATTTGAAATTTCTGATGGTGTTTCTGGTAATTTATCTTTATCTGGTACAGCGTATCTAGAAAATATAGAAATTCAAGGTACTTTAAATGAAGTTGTAACGTATTCTTTTACTTTAAAAGTAACTACTGCAACAGAAGGAACTACAGCTTAAAAAATTAAAAATTCAGTTGGCCGGAAATTCCGGCCAACTGAATTTCATTAAAACAACTATAAATCAAAAGACAATGAAGATTACAATTAATAAAAAAAACTATGCTGTAAAGTTTGGTTTTGGTGCTTTGAAAATTCTATGTAAAAAATGGAATGAAAAAACAATTGGTGGTTTAGATAAACATTTTCAAAAATTAAATTTTGGCGATGGTAAAGAACCAGAATTGGACCAATGGGATTTAATAGGTGATTTGGCTTTGAGTGGTTTAGAGTACGCAAATAAAGATATTTCTTTTACTTCTGATGAAATTGTTGATGTGCTTTTTGCGCAGCCAGACAAGTTAACGGAATTAATAGAATTATTTGCAGCTTCTGCGCCAAAGAACGAAAAACCAGATCCAGAAAGTAGGGGAAAGTAGAAGGTGATCAGCAAAATGTAGATTTAACTTTTGATGATTACGAAGAGTTATGTGGCGAAGTTGGTTTACAGATTAAAGAACTCTATAAATTAACACTTAGGCAGTTTCATAATTTTGTAAAAGGTTTTAGAACTAAAGAAGAAGAAGCATTTAAGCTAAAGTTGATATTAAATAGGGATTTAGAATTTGCGATTGTTAGTCCTTATTTAGATAAAAAATCTAAGATAAAAAACAGCACAGATTACAAAACTTTTTATTGGGAAGTTGAAACCCCAGAAAAAGAAAGAGTTTTTAAAACCCCAGAACAGTTAGCTGCTATTTGGCAGAAAAAACAAACAGAAAAAGAATAAGCAATTGGCAAGTTTAGCGAATATTAATATAAAGTTTTCGGCAGATTTAAAGGAGTTTTCAACTTCTATGCAGAATGCAACTAGATCCATGGAAAAAATGGGTGCTAAGTTAAAAGATGTTGGTAAAACTTTATCGATTGGTTTAACTGCGCCAATTGTTGGTTTGGGTGTTATAGCTGTAAAGACTTTTACAGATTTTGAACAATCAATGGCAAAAGTGGCAGCGGTTTCTGGTGCTTCTGTTGGTGCTTTAAAAGCATTAAATCAATCTGCTTTAGATTTAGGTGCATCTACAAGATACACTTCTGCGCAGGTTGCAGAATTACAGTTAAATTATTCCAAACTAGGGTTTTCACCAGATGAAATTTTAAAAGTTACATCTGCAACGTTAGATTTAGCGTTGGCAACAGGTGAAGATTTAGCAACATCTGCAACAGTTGCTGCATCTACATTGCGTGCTTTTGGTTTAGAAGCAGAAGAAATGCAAAGAGTTGTTGATGTAATGGCAAAATCTTTTTCTTCTTCTGCTTTAGATTTAGAGAAATTTCAAACAGCCATGGGTGATTTAGCACCTGTTGCAAAAAATGCTGGTGTTAGTATTGAAGAAGCAACTTCTTATTTATCAATTTTAGTAGATCGAGGGGTTGATGCATCAACTGCAGGAACAGGTTTAAGAAATATTTTTTTAGATTTAGCCGGTACAGGTGAGAGTTTGGAATCTGCAATGAATAGTATTGCAACATCCACTAATAAAAACAAAGCTGCATTTGATGCATTTGGTAAACGTGGGGCAGTAGTTGCTGCGATTATGGCAGATAATTCTGCAGAAGCAAAAGAGTTAGAAAAGGCATACATTGGTTCTGCAGGTGCTGCAAAAGCAATGGCAAAGATTGTTGGTACTACCTTGGAAGGTGCAATGTTAGAAATGAAATCGGCAATTGAAGGAGCTGCAATTGCATTGGGTCAAGAATTGGCACCATACATTAAACAGGCTGCAAATTTTGCGGCTGGTTTAGCAACTTCTTTTAAAAATTTATCATCAGAAACAAAGGGTACAATTATAGTTGTTGCAGGTTTGGCAGCCGCAATTGGTCCTATTCTTTTGGTTTTAGGTTTATTAATGACAAGCGTTATTCCTGGTTTAATTACTGCATTTGGGTATTTGCGTGCTGGTTTATTATTGTTGCAAGGTGGTTTTATAAAACTTACTGCGGTAATGATTGCAAATCCATTTGGCGCATTAGCAGTTGCTATTGCAGCGATTGCAGCGTACTTTATTTTCTTTAATGATAAAGTAGATGAAACAATTAAAAAACAAAGTGTATTAGCAGAAATTAATGATGTTGCATCAAAATCTATTGCAAACGAAAAAGCAAAATTACAGGAACTACTTTTTATTGCTCGTGATGAAAACATACAGAAATCTGCAAGATTAAAAGCAATAAAAGAATTAAATGCGTTATCGCCAAAATTTTTAGGAGATTTAACGTTAGAAAAAATAAATACAGACGATGCAAGAAAAGCAATTGAACTGTATAATTTAGAGTTGTTAAAGACTGCAAAAATAAAAGCTGCACAAGCAAAGTTGCAAGATTTACAATCTAAAATTATTGATTTAGAAATTAAGAGTGAAAACGCATCTATTGCATCTGCAAAGAAAATAAGTGCATTTAAAAAGGATGCAGTTTCAATAGAAGATCAATTGCTAAAAAGAGCAATCGATAAAGTTGGGCCTGCAAATGCGGTTGTAGATATTTATTCTGTACAGGTTGATAAATTAAAAGAACAAGAAAAACAGATTTTAAAAATAATTGCAGCAAATCAAGTTTTAAACACAGTTGTTTCTGGTGGTGGTAAATCTAAAGGAATTGGTGATGGTGCGGGATCAAGAAAAAAAGCAACTGCATTAGATGGTCCAAGTGCTGCAGGTATGCAGGGTTTAGGTGCTAATACAGATTTGTCTGGCACAATTATATCAAACGAAGCAGTAACAGAGTTAACTGCATTTGAACAAAGATTGATGCAATTTAACGAAACAGCAACCGGTATAATGCAAGATACTGCAATTGGTGTTGGCGAGGGTTTTGGTAATTTAATTGGTGGTTTAGCTTCTGGTAATCTTTCTATGAAAGATGTTGCAGGTGGTTTAATGAGTATCATTGGTGATATGGCAATTAGACTTGGTAAAGCTGCAATTGGTATTGGTATAGCAATGAAATCGATAAAATTGGCTTTTAAAAATCCGTTTACAGCAATTGCAGCAGGTATTGCATTAATTGCGTTGGGTGCAATTATAAAAACATCAATTCCTAATATTACAAGCGGCGGCGGTGGTAATACACCTGCGTTTGCAAATGGTGGTATTATGGGTGGTAATTCTTTTTCTGGTGATAAGTTGTTTGCTCGTATAAACAGCGGCGAAATGATACTAAACAAAAGGCAGCAAAACAATGTTGCTGCAGGTTTAGGAGGTGCGAAACAAAATGTGAATGTAAATTTAGTTGGCGGTGTTCGTATTTCTATGCGTCAATTAATTTTTGATATTAGAGAAGAAGAAAAAAAACTATCTAGAACGCAAGGCTAATGAATGTAAATTACTTTGATATAAATATAGTTGATACAGTACTAAATACAACTGTACTTTCTTTACAGAAAACAGCAATATCATCGCCAATGTTAATTTATAGCGGTGCAGAAGATAAGTTTCAAAATATTTGTACATCAGAATTAACTTTTTCTTTTTTAGTTACAGATAATGAAGAAGGTAAATTTTTTGAGTTGTTTACATCATCAGAAAACAGGTTTAAAGTTGAATTAATAAATAGTTCTGTTATTGGGTATCCAAAAGTTGTTTGGTGTGGTTTTTTATTGCCAGAGCAATTTACAGAACCCTATGTGTATAGTAATTTTTATGTAAACTTTACAGCAACTGATGGTATTGCGTTACTAAAAAACAAAGTATTTGGGGGTGTTGCCGCAAAAACATCTGTTTTAAAAGTTATAAGCAACTGTTTGTTGTCTACAGGTTTAAGGTTACCAATTTTATTTACAGAAGCGGTGCAAAATACTGCGTTTAACTTAAATTATTTAGATTTAGAAGTAAATACTGAATCTTATATAGATGATTCTGGAAAACAAAAAGGAATTTTTGAAATTTTAGAATCTTGTTTATCTTCTATTGGTGCTAAGTTGTTTTTGTTAGATGGTGTTTGGTACATTATAGGGATCAATAAATTTAAACAAAAGGCTTTAGTGTTTTATAAATATGTTTTAGGTGCTTTTGATATTTTAGAATATCATTCTAAAGTTACTTATAACAGAGAAATTATAACAGATTTATTTTTAGCATCACCATCATTAACAATTTTACCACCATTAAAAAAAGTTACTGTTAATTGGGCAACAGATGATAACGAATTTTTAATTCCAAAAGATGTTGTAACGCATTTGCCTTTAAATATAGATACAGATGTTAATGATCGTATTGCAAGGTATTGGCAATTAAATGCAGTAAAAGTAATTTATGTAAATGTGTTTTTGGGTGTTCGTTTAAATTTTACATCATCACCAGATTTAAACAATTTGGAATATGCAAATTTGTATAAGGCAAGTGTTAATAATGTTTATAATGGCGAAAATTTATATAAAGGGCCAAATATTAGGCTTGGTTATTTAGGTAATGCTACGTTTGCAACCTATCCTGTGGTTATTAATTATGCAGACTTAGCAACTAATTTTATAAATTTAATAGATCCTGTTTTTATTTATGGTTCTACAGATTTAGAGCGTACCGGTTCTTTAAATATAGAGTTTGAAACTGTTGTTGGGTATGGTTATAATATAGATTATACAGATGCACAATTAGAAGCGCATTTTAATAAGAAAGGTGTTTTTACAAGTATTGCTAATAATGGTTCTGGAGGTGCGAGAATTACATCAACTGCACATGGGTTGGTTTCTGGTAATTATATTGTAATTCCTGCAAATGGTAATGTAATGCCTCATCATTATAATGGTACGCATAAAGTAACTGTTATTAATGCTAATACTATTGACTTAAGTACAGATTATACAGAATCTTTTAGTGGCGAATGGAATATTTTACCATTTAAAGAAAATTTTTATTTTGCAATAACTCGTAAAGATCATTTAAACCAAACCGTAGCAGACGAAGTTCTTTATTTGTCAAATTTTGATGACACAAAAGATATTAAAGGGATGTTTGATTATCAGATATTAAAAGAAGGTTTGGGTGTAAAAGGTACTTTAAGTTTAGATAAAATTTATTTTTTAGAAGATGGATATTTTAATGTAAGGTTATTTCCAATTGTATCAAATACTTTATTAGGTAATGATCTTTTATTTACAAAACTAGATTTTAAAATACAGAAATCTGATGATCTAGAATTTACCCAAACAAGGGCCATTAATTATACTGCAGAACATTCTTTAGATGTATTTCATTCATCAACTCGAAGTAGTTTAACCAATAGAGGTTTTTTGTTTTCTACAGCTTTAGAATCCGCAATAGAAAATGGCGATTTAATACCAGGGCAAATATTAGTAACACCATTATGTATAATTGTAAACGATGTGTATTCTGGTGGCGCAGTTTGGTATACAACTATAGAAGTTTGTATTGATGATGCAGATTATTACAGGTTGATTAATGGGTATACTTTGTATGTTTTAAAAAGTGGCAGTTTTGCGTTGCAAGAGGTTTTACCAGAGAATTATGCATTGGATAGTTCGCAGGATAAAAAAATAAACCAAGTAAAATTTGCAAACAGTACAGGTGTTTTTATGGAAGAAACAGATACCATTTATTTAAAATTAGGCACAACAGCATCTAATTTAAGTTATCCAAGTTATTGGTTGGATAAATGGAAAAGATACGATATTGAAGAAAATAAACAATATTATGAGGTTTTAAATTCTATGTACCACGATTTACTTTTTGAATATAATTTTAAAGTAAACGGATCTGTACAGGCTTTGGTTGGGCCTTTAGATATAATTGATTTTTCTTTTAAAGGTATTAAACAATATTACCCAACAAATTTGCAACTAGATTTAACAGAAGGTGTTTCTACAATAACAATGGTTGAAATAAAAAACCAAAATGTAACAGATTATGATTGATAATGCAATTTACACAATTGGTTTTCGTGTTCGAAAATACGGATCTGCAGAAGCGGTGCAAAGTAAGTTTGAAAACGTGGTTGAAGATGGTGTTGCAGAAGATAATTTGTTTGAATTTTAATAAGATAAATATATGGCATTAGTAAAAAGAGGTGTAAAAAATGCACCAATATCTGCAATAGAATATGATGCAGTCGTTACGCAAGTAGAAAGTAATTTAGATTCAATTTCTGTTTTAAATGGTGCTTTTAATGATAGTGAAGTTACGTTATCGTTTGTAGATTTAGCGGCTGCAACTTCTTATTGGAATGCTGCATCGGTAAAGCCAATTAATAACGTGGTTTTGTATTTGCAAGATGTTAAAACATTTTTTAAATGGGATTCTACAAATGCAAATAAAGCGATTACAACAGGCAGATTTTATGTAGAGGGTGAAGCTACACCAACATCAGGTTCTACAAAATTTGTTTTTTCTAAAGATGTAAAGATTATTAAAGATACTTTACAAAATAATATAGATGCAGAGGCAACAGCCAGAGAAAATGCTGATGATTTAAAACTAGATAAAGGCACTTTTGTTGGAAATGCGAATACTTTACAATCTAACATCACAGCCGTACAAAATAGAGCGTTAGAGAAAGAAGATGATTTACAGATTGACTTAGACAACGAATCTATGGCACGTATTGCTGCGGATGATTTAAAAGTAGATAAAGTATCTAACAAATCTTTAATTTTAGATACTGAGATAGCAAGGTTAGCATCAATGACAGCCGTTTTTACAACTGCTTTAAAAACAGCTTACGATACACAGATATTTACAACAAATACTTTAAAACAAGCAATGTATTTAAGTGTAACTCACAAGCAATTCAGATACGCCTTTAGGGTATTAGAACAAGGTGGTACAGTTGAATCTTTAGAATGTATAAATTTTTAATAAATAAATAAGATGAATAAAAAAGGATATAATCAAACAGCAAACGAACAGGCATTTGGTGCAAATGGTTTTAATGAAATTACAAGTGCAGGCGCATCGGTTGCAATTGAAGCAGATGATAGGTTTGTAATATTAATAGCTAGTGAAGATGCTGTTTTTAACTTTTCAAATGAGGTTGATAAAGGCGTAAAAACAGCAACAAACTTTTCTTTAGCGGATGGTAGGTCTTTGTATGGTTATTTTAAAAACATAGTGGTAACAAGTGGTAAACTATTGGTTTACTACGCAAGTTAAAAAATATGTTAGGACTAGGAATATCAGTCCCTAAAAAAGGTGGAATTTTTGATAATTTATCAGAATTATCAAAAAGATACCTTGCTAGGGTTAAAGCAGAGGGTGGTACAATAGAATCAAAATCGTGCTTAGAAAAGGATTATAGCAAGTATAATTGGAAATATTATTTTCGAGTAATTAACCAAGGCGGTACAGTTGAATCTTTAGAATGTGTAAAATTTTAATAATAAATAATAAATAAAAAATATGGTAATACCAAGTATAGCATTAATACCAAGTGGATATAAAGGCGGAGTAACTTTAGGAAAATTATACAGCGTTCTACCAACAAACGGTAACGCTGATTTAGACGTTGTACGTAACAGTACAGCGAACAGAATAAACAAAGATAAGTTAATCGAATCTATGGCGATTAACGTGCCTTTACTAGATTACAGCGATAGTACTTGCCCTTCTTTATTATTACAACCACAGTCAACAAATCTAATTACTTACCCATTATCATTTGGAAACAGTTACTGGACAAAGAGTGGTGCGAGTATTGAAGGAGATGCTAGTACAGCAGGAGCAGAGAAAGTTGTA
>Ga0222649_1000400_pt1 | contig 14961 bp, 11 predicted proteins | sample AntAcemetagen337_FD_179865 | JGI IMG/M metagenome (GOLD analysis project Ga0222649, IMG submission 179865) | Saline water microbial communities from Ace Lake, Antarctica - #337 | ecosystem: Environmental > Aquatic > Non-marine Saline and Alkaline > Saline | place: Antarctica: Ace Lake... | reverse complement strand
TACTAAAACACTTGAATATAAACAAAAAATATTTAATAAAATAAAAATTAGGTATGCTAAAAAACTTAATATTTTATTAGATGATATTAATTATGATGGGTGTGTTGTTAAAATATCTAATTATTGTAATAAACATAAATCGTTTTCAATAAATAAATATTTATTGAAAAATCGAATGTTATATGGTATTGAGGATATTTGTACAAAATGTAATCCAATTTCAGAACAAACATCAATAAAAGAAAATGAGTTGAAATTATTTATAATTTCATTAAATATTAATTTTATTGAAAATAATCGTAAAGTATTGGATGGAAGGGAACTTGATATTTATTTACCAGAACACAACCTTGCTATTGAGTTTAATGGTTTATATTGGCATTCAGATAAATTTATAGATGATAATTATCATCTAAGTAAAACTGAAGAATGTCAAAAAAAAGGAATTCAATTGTTACATGTTTTTGAAGATGAGTGGATATTTAAAAAAGAAATTATAAAAAGCATTATTAAAAGCAAGTTAGGTATAATTGAAAATAAAATTTATGGTAGAAAAACTGTTGTTAAAGAAATAAATAATAATGAATTAGTTAGGGAATTTCTTAATAATAATCATATTCAAGGGTTTGTTGGTTCTAATGTGAAAATTGGTTTATTTTATAATAATGAATTAGTGTCACTCATGACCTTTGGTAAGAAACGATTATCAATGGGTAACAAGATAAATATTGATGGTGAATATGAGATGTTAAGGTTTTGTAATAAAATTAATACTCAAGTTATCGGTGGAGCATCTAAAATGCTTAAATGTTTCATAAAAGAGTATCAACCCAAATCGATATTAACATTTGCAGATAGACGATATTCCAATGGTGGTTTATATGAGAAATTAGGTTTTGAATTTATTAAAAATACTAAACCTAATTACTGGTATTTTAAAACACATGAATATGTTCGTTATTATAGATTTAATTTCAGAAAAGATGTGTTAGTTAGTGAGGGGTATGATAATAATAAAACCGAGCGTGAGATTATGATTGAAAAAAAATATTATAGAATATATGACTGTGGTAATGTGAAATATTCTATAATATTTTAATTTAGTTTTAAATTGGGATAATCGGGTACATGGGTGGTTGGTAACCTCTTTCCTTATTAACTGCCTCTGCAACTTTTGCACGTTCATCAGTCAACGATAATTGACTTAATTTACCTAATTGTTCGAGTATAATTTTTTCAGTTTCTTCTTTTAATTTAATACCCTCATCAAGTAGATGACGGTAATCCATTGTGAGTTGTTTTTCAGTAACCCCAAGTTCGCCACTATAAAATCCTCTAATTCCACCAATAACCATTTTTACTTTAGCTATTAGAAAATTTCTTACTTGTTGATGAGCAACATCATTCATTTTACTCCATTCTAATATTGATGTTGGTGCATCCGATGGTAATTTAACAATATCATTATTTTCTTCTAAACATTTATCTCTATCAAACCCAATTGTATCATAATACCAATACCATACTTTTCTACCAGTATAATGCTTTCCCCATGCTGCACCTATCTCATGCCTACTATTTGGTATTGGATATAAATGTAACATTTTTTCACCAGTAGCTAAACCAGTAATACGATAAGTAAGAGTTGATTGTAATACTCTTTGTTTCATTCTTCTATCTTGTGCCGTTAATAATGTTGAGTACGTTGGTTGTACATATGATGCAGGACGACCAAGATAAGACATTCCCATCATACCAGCACTCCAAGCATTCAATGCAAATGGGTCAACAAGTCCACCATCAATTTGTGGTGGGGTTTCCCATAATACCTCATTTACTTCACGACCAGCAGGAATTATATAATGTTGGGTATGTGCAGAACACACAATATAATCTCTTTTAAGTTCCCAACCAGTTGCTGCTGGTGCATTAGTTCCTAAACCAACTTGACGAGAATATGCATAGGTAAAACTTTCCATATATGTGTTTGGTTTTGTCGTAAATGCTGCAAGAAAGTCACCAGTTTCTTTATTCATTCCCTCTAAACCAATCCATTGTTGATGAATTAACCATTGATTTATTAATGATGAATAATCTTCCACAACCATTTCTAAATAAGAATCCATCATTTCATCGGTGATTTCAAATGGTCTTAATGGATACCCTAACTCATGTTTGATTTTAAGATATAATTTGTTTTTTTCTGCTACAGTAATTAATGCCATTATTGAAATGTTTCATATAAATACTGAAAAGTTTTATAATTAATGATTCAAAATCAAAACATTATTATACCTTTGTTGTAAAACTTGAATTATGTATAAAATAGAATATAATATTGGGTTGAATGAGCATGGTAGACCATATATTGATTTGCCTGACGATTATGAGCAGAGACCTGAAGATAGATTCTTTGCTATCGAAATAGTAAGATATATTCTTCAAGATTTATTAAAACGTAAAACATCGAGTTTGGATGAAAATACAATTAATCATTTAGAAGAGTCAACCAATTTACTTGGACAACTTGGTGATAGTATTGCTGAGATATTATATAAAAGTATGAGAGAACAAGGTAAATTTGCTATAAATAGTGATTCAAGATATCATATTAAAGTAAATTCTCTTGAAGAAAGGGATAATCTACCAGAAAAAGATATTATTTATAAAGATAAAGTATTTGATAGAGTTGAGGGTTTAAAAGTGATGATTATAACATATAATCCATCATTATATTCACCTGAATATAATCGATACGAATTAATTAATGGTATTACTAACGAAAATTGGGTAAAATTATGACCATAACACCTACGGAAGAACAAGAAAGAATATTTTTATTTACTAAAAAAAGACCAGAGAATATTTTAATTAGAGCACGTGCGGGTACAGGAAAAACTACAACTGCTATCGAATGTGCAAAATTATTACCCCAAGAAAAGAATATAATGTTTTTGGCTTTTAATAAACATATTCAGGAAGAACTTAAAACAAAATTACCTGAAACAATACGTTGTTATACTACTTATGGTTTAGGAATGTCAGCAATTAAAAGAAAATATGGGGATAGTATTCAGTTTGATGAGTTTAAGGCTGATAAACTCATATTAAAAAAATCTAAGTCGTGGGAGTTGGATGAGGAACTTAAATCAGATGAGGAAATTTCAATATATTTAAGTAATATGAAAAAACTTACTAATTTATGTCGATTAACACTAACAACAAAACCTGAATTCATACCATATATTGCTGATAAATATGATATACCATTAAAGAAAACAAAAGATATTAAACGTTGTCTTAAAATATTAGATTCTATGATGACTGATAGAAAAACATTTGATTATACTGACATGATTTTTCTACCAGCAATTGATAATAGTATTTGGTTCTTTCCTCAAGATTATGTATATGTTGATGAGTGTCAAGATATTAATAGATGTCAAATTAAAATTATTGAAAAAATATTAAAACGAAATAGAACAACAAAAAAACTTGAAGGTAGATTGTTTGCTTTTGGGGATGCTCATCAATGTCAACCCTCTGGAAGTGAAATTTTATTATTTAATGGTGAGATAAAAAAAATTGAAGATATTGTGGTTGGGGATAAGGTAGTCACATATGATAGACACAATAAGGGTCATTTTATTGGATATGATATTAATCATAAATGGAGTGCAAAACAAATTAATAGGTATTGTTATAGTGTTGATGAAATATCGAAAAGAAGATATGTTGGGGAATTAGTTAAAATCAAATCAAACAAGAAAGAAAGTAATTACACACCAAATCATCGATGTTTAGTAAGAATCAATAGTAAAACTAAATATAATAATATATTATATTTAATGGAAAAAGATGGTTATTTTAAGATTGGTATATGTCCACTTTGGAGTAAAAATCGTATTGATTTTTCTGGTAATCGAGTTCATCAAGAAAATGCTGATAATTTTTGGATTTTAAATGTTTATGAAAATAGACAGGATGCATATTATGATGAACAATATTATTCTGTTATGTATGGAATTCCTCAAATGATATTAACATATCGTAACCAGAAAAATAGTATTATTAGACAAAATGATATTGATGATTATTATCTTAGATTTTCAAAAATTGATTTATATGAAAAAGCAATAAAATTGTTAAAATTATTTCATCGTAATATTAATTATCCGTTTTGGAGTAAGGGTAATATGAATTATGTTTCAAAAGTACATATGTTTGAAAATTGGGCATGTAATATTATTCCTGAAATCATGCAAGTTTGTCATTTTGATAGGACTAATACGAAAGATAAAAAAAATAAAGAAAAGTATTACACAATCATTCAACCAACATATTTTAATGTTGATGATGTTACATATCAAAATGTTGATGAAAATGTTTATTCATTAAAAATAAATAAACATGAAGTTTATGTTAGTGATGGGATTTTAACTCATAATAGTATTTACGGCTTCAATGCTGCCGATGATAAATCATATGAGTGGTTTGAAAATTTTCCAAATACTAAGATTTTACCATTAACAACATCTTTTAGATGTTCACAAGCTGTTATTAGAAAAGCACAAGAAATTGTACCAGACATTATGGCACTACCAAATGCACCTGAAGGTAGTGTTAGAACAGGTAATGTATTGGAAGAAGCACAAAGTGGTGACTTTGTTTTGTGTCGAACAACAATGCCTCTTGTAAAACTGTTTTTTGAGTTCCTTACGCAGCGTAAAAAGGCGGTAATTAAAGGAAGTGATATTGGTGTTCATCTTATTGAATTAATCGGTAAAATCACCTCTATTGAGAAGTTAGTTAGTTTTTGGAATGCAGAACTTGCTTCATTCAGGAAAGATTTAAAAAAAGAGGGAATTTTAAACCCTAATGACCATAGTGGATATTCAGTATTGGACGATAAAGTTATGACACTTTTATTTCTTGCTAAATTTTCTGATAGTATTTTAGATTTAAAACATAAAATTAAATCAATATTTACTGATGATATTCAGGGGATTGTTTTAAGTACGGTGCATAAAATAAAGGGATTGGAAGCTAATCGTGTTTTTATAGTAAGACCTGACCTATTACCAATGCAAGTACCAAAACCATGGCAAGTGATACAAGAAAAGAACTTAGCGTACGTTGCTTATACCAGAGCAAAACTTGATTTAATTTTTGATAATGATTGGACTGATGAATAAAAATTTAGAACAACTGCGAGAAGAAACTATTAAGAAATGGGAAAAAGTAGGTTTACTTGAGGGTCTTAGTGATGAATTTAAAAAAGGAATTACTATTAACTATCCTGATAATAAAACACAATTACCTGTTTGTAAAAAGATGTTTGCAAAATCAATTACATTAGAAGAATGGAATTCACCAAAAAAAGATAAATAAATATATTATGAAATGGATTGTTAATATTGAAGGGGAAAATGAAAAGATTGAAAGAATTAGAATATCATTTAACCCAATGGAGGAAAAAATTCATCTCTATGGTGAATATAAAATAAAAAATGTTTGGATTGTGTTTAGTGAAATCATTCATGATATGATAATAACATTAGATGAGTTACAAATATTAATGAGTGATGTTATTGCAACAATGAGGAAAAGATTTATTGAACATAAAAATCTTGATGAGGGGTTTAGTGTACTTAAATGGATTGCAATTGAGGGTGAGAAATCTGTTGGTGATAATATTGATGATGATGTAGTTTAAAATGAAAAAAGGTGGTCAAATTTGACCACCTTTAAAATTTATTGTTTATTATATGTCCACATAAATTCATTAATTATTTTATTTTTTGAACACCATCTCGAAACTGTGGACTGATTTACCTTTTCAAATTCAGATGCATTTGTTGTAGATTCAAATTCAATTATTTTATTTGTTATAATATTTATTTTATAAACTCTTTTACAAATAACTTGTTTCTGTTTTTCACTAAACCCATTTATTTTTTTTGTTTCACTTATTTTTCTTTTAGTTTCTTCGTCACGAACTTTACCTTCCCAATATTTTGGTGATTTTAAACTAAGTTCAAGTTTTTCATCATCAGTTTTAATTTTACCATATTTTTTTGCTTCATTAGTACCTGCTTTAGAAATTCTTTTATTTATCCAAGAATCACTCTGTTTAATTCCTGAATGTGAATACGACATTTTTTGTCGGGTTTCTTCATTAGGTATTGCATTACACCCACCTAATTCAATATTATATCCAAATTGTTTATTGTTTGAATTATATAGTTTAATATAATTAATTTCTTTTGAGTTAAGCTCAACCATTGTTTGGGCAGTATCAATAATGGTAAATTCAAAATTATCCCATCCATACTTATTAAATGAGTTATATAAATGAGGATTATTGTGATTTTTTAAATTAAATGCTGATTTATATTCGTAAATTCTTTTTTGAATGTTTCTCGTGGTTTGACCAATATAAAGTTTATTATTAATTTTATTTTGTATTTTATATATAAAACCGAAAATTTTTTGATTATTCTCATTAATAAAAAGTTCATATTTTAATTTACCACAATTCCATACTTTAATTAATTGTTTTTTTCTATTAATTTTATCGATATCATTAATTGATATGTTTTTATCGTATTTAGTACCGAAAGTAAATTTATGGTAAATTTTATCATCTAATTTTGAATAATATTTATAGTCTGGTCTAATTATTTTATTTAACATAAATCCTGATTTCAAATAAATATTATCGTTTTTATTTGATGTGTTTAAATCAGCAAAGGAGATTATTTTTGTTGGTTTATAATCACTAATGAATTGTTTTAATAATTTATTAAAAATACCAGTAATAATTAAATTAGATTTGACTGCAAATCGTGATAATTCATAATCATTTTCACCTAATCCACTAATAAATTTACTTGATGTGTTAAATGTAATTATTGAGACTAAATTCTCATTATAAAATGCACCGTAGAATATTTGTGATTTATCTGTACCTTGAATATGATATTCATTTAAAAATATGTTTTTTATTGTATTATCAATTAATTTAATTTGACATTTTCTGGCATGAATATTAGTTTGATTAATAAACTTCATTTTATAAATACAATCTCTAATATTTTTTTTATTATTAATTAAATCATAATAATTATATATGATACACTTATTATATGTTTTTTCATAATTCTTCTTTATGATTAATAAATCATTTTTAGTTATATTATTAAAATCAGGAATAGTTAAAAATAATATTATATTCTTGTTTATTATTATTTTTTTCATATTATAAATTTTTATGGTATTTATTTAATAATGTAATACAAAAATAAAAAAAGAGTTGGAATATTCCAACTCTTTTTAAAATTATATTTCAGTTTTTATTGATTACTGTAAGTCACCAATACCGAAAGTCTGAAGACCATCACAATAGATACGTCCGTAGTAACGGTTAAGTACCATTTTCTTAGCATAACGAGTCATGATACCACGTATTGGTGTGAAATCGAATGGGTTATACATTACAGGAGTTAACTGCATGGGCACGTAGGGTGCGTAAATGTACCCGGTCTCTAAGATACTTGTACCTTTATGACCAATAAGTACTGTGTTAGCAGGAGAATAAGGGTCACGGAATACTAAATAACGTCCACTAAGAGTACCAATTTTCTCAATACCCATGTTATATTTGTCTTGCTCAGGAGCAGCATTACTAACGTGGAAATACTCAAGGTCATCGAATACAGCAGAAACTTCAGGAGAAACAACTACCCAAGATGCACCACCACGAAGAGTTGCTTTGTGGATTTGAGCAGAAATCTGGTTGATTTTAGTAACCAAGGTTTGATTCCAGTCTTTTTGTACACCATAATAAGTGTTAGTTCCTTTACGAAGACCATTATAATCCCAACGAGCAGTCCAAGCAGCACCTCTACGAAGGTCACGAAGAATCTCACGGTCAATTTCAGCAGCCATTTGTTCTGATAATAAAGCAGTTAATTCAGCTTCAGCATCAATATTATGGAATGCACTAACGTCTTGTGCTAATTCAGGTGTCCACATAGCACGCATTTTACGAGTTTCAACAGAAACTGTAACTTGGTCTAATTGGAAAGTAACCTCAGCCATTTGTGAATCTTCTTCCATATCAGAATATGTTCTGTATGTTACTGTAAATTCAGGTGCACTTGCACCACTAAATGGTTGATAACCATTAGCACCAGCATATTGCATATCAACAAGTAAAATAAGTTTACCATCTTTACTAACAATTGCTTGACCATATTTTTGAACTTTTACATTGAAGGGAATATTATCTCCAGCAGCAATACCTTCACTAGCATAAGGTGCAGGGGCAGTTAATGCAATATCAGCTTCAACTTTCAATCCTGAAAGAAATGATTCAGTGTCTTGTGGAACACCAGTCGGTCCTACCAATTTACCTTCAGAAGTAGAATAAATATTAGTTACTACTATTTGTGCGAACTTATCAACACCAATTGTAAAACCAGAAGCTGTTATACCTGTTGACGCAACCACTGTAATATTACCTTTTGAACGGTCAAATAATGATAATCCTTCTTCGTCATATTTAGTTGCATAGAATGCATCATATAATGAACGAGTTTCAAACTGAGTTTTTTCAGTTGCACCTTTAGTTGCAGCATTACCATAAGCACCATCAGGTGAGGTATGAACACCTAGTTCTGTTGATACACCAGTTGCTTGGTCAACTCTAACGCTTGTTTTAGGGTTGATGAAGTACAATTTACCGATAGGTAAGTTAAGTGCTTGTACTGACACGATATCGTTTGCTAAAAGTTTAGCGAAAACTCTACGGATTACAGGGAAAGCAACTGTTTCAAACTGTCCACTATTACTTGAGTCAGAAGACTCGTTAATCATATGTGATAACTGATTCTCGAATAACTGTGCGCAGTTTTCTCTTACGTTACCTTCTAATCCTTCTAACAAACCAATTTTTTCCCAACGGTTGGTTGTTATTTCTCTTTGTTCACGGAGTTGTTTTAATCCAATATTACCAACTTCCGCACTTTCCATTAAAAATCCCATATTATTTATGTATTTTAAAATTTTATTTTATTATTTAAATTATTTTTTTACTTCCTCTTTTTTCAACATACTCGATTAACCTTTTCATCTTATTGATGTGTTCGTTATTTGCATATGCTGTTACTTCTTTTGCCTCATCAAGTTTTTGTTTTGAAGACGGAGCAACTGAAGCACTTACTTTACCTTCAATACTTTCAGTTAAAGTTTTTTTACTTCCTTTCATTTCTGTTAAGAATGCTTTATACTTTTCCTGTGATTCAGCGATAGTATCAACCTTTTTGAACTCATTGATAATCTTAATTTTATCTTCTTGAGTTAAAGCAAGACTTTCATTTACCAAAAGATTATTGACATGAGCCAAATTGGTATTAAAAGTTGCCATTTCTTTTAATTGGTTACGATACTTTTCTAATGCAGACTTATATTGTTCTACGAGCGTAGTCACTGACTGCTTATATTTCTTAGTTTCGTTTAATTTCTTTGTTAAACCTTTGTTTTCACTAATTAAACTACTAATCTTTTTATTTCCAACACTTTCGTTTTGCATTGCAGAGCGCAATCTATTTTCTTTACCATAATTAGTATGGTTTTGAGAACCAGTATTTCTTGCGTTTTGATGTGTTTGAGTATGTGCAAGTGTTTCTTCTACAGCACCACCACTATTACCTAATACAGATTCAACATCAGCATCAGTTATTTCATTTTCCCCTTCTTCATCAATCATTGCTTGGGTAGGTCCACCAGCATTAATTTTATTAGCCCCAGCACCACCATGATTTTTTTGTTCACTAACACCCATTCCATTAATCATTTCATCAAGCTGTTTTCTCATTTTAACAAGTTGACTAAATGCATCACCTTCTTGACCATTAGCTGAACCACGTTTTTGTAATTCAGGACGTGGTAAACCACCCATGTCAGAAAGGTCTTCTTCTAAATTATCCATTCCTTGAATCTCCATTTCAATTTCATCCATTGAGATGATTTCATCATCATCATCGGCATTATCTAATGCAGAATCAACACTATCATTATCAAGTTCTGTTATGTCAAATTCTTCTTTAATACTTGATTTACTTGTTTTATTAGCAAGAGTATCTTTTTTTGTTGTAATTTTATCAGTGAAAGTGTCACCATCCTCTGGAAGAGGTTTATTTATGTTAGGTGTTCCTTTTTCAACATCACCCATAAAATCCTTATCACGCTCTTCATCTAATGTATCTGGCATTTTTGGTTTCTCAGTATATACACCGTCTTTACCTGCATTTTCTTTTACAACTTTTTTAGTCTCTTTAGTTTGGTTTTTCATAACAGATTCTTTGTTTTTTTCGACATCATCACTTTCTGATTCTTCAGTTGTGTCAATTTTTTTATATGACTCTTTTGTCTTTTTATTTTTATTTAATTCTTCCTTTAATAAGTCATTAAATTTCTCTGGGTATGATTCTGCTAAATTTTTCTTAGCATTAGCAACCGCAGCTTCTTGAATTTCATTGAATTCAATTAATGCTTCTTTAATTACAGATGTTTTTTTTTCGTCCTTCATGTTCTTAAATTGTCGTATCTAATACTATAATTTTTATATAAATACATCATTATTATGAAAAAGTGTAATTTTTAATAAAAACAACCAACATTTTCTTGTTTTTTTAAATAATAATGATTATATGGTATGTTTTATAGTAAAAATTTATTTATTGCTGTTAGTATTTTACTATTATCTTCTTTAAGTAAAATACTATTTTTATTTACGTAATTCTCGCCAAAACTAATTTCTCCACTTTTTTCTGGAAAAAGAAATGCTCCGGGCGTACTTGGTGTTGCCACTAAGTCAAATCCAATTAACTCAAAATCGTCTTGAACTAAATTCTCACCATTTAATTCTTTAAGAGTTCCAACACCACGACTTGAAATACCTAATTTTATTTTATTTTGTAGATATAAAACGATTTTATCTCCAATTACTGAAACAACACCATATTTAATATATCCGGGTGATACTATGAGTTTTAATTGACCAAATAAAACATTCTCTTGTTCACCATTACCCCACCACATTTTTGTTATCATGTGTGATATATTCTGTAATGAGATTATTGATGAGTCTGGATGGTCAGCTTCAGACACAGCACTATTCGAATCAACTAATTCTTGATATGCTTGGATTTGTGGTAATAATACACTTTTAGGATAAATACGACCATTTTTATTCTTAACACCCCATTTTTGTAGTATACAATTAACCAATACTGGTTCATTGGGTTTTAGTTCAAAACTCTCGTTGAGCATATCTTTATTAATTTCAGAATTAATAAATCCTGCGTCATGCTCAATCAAAATCATTTTCTCATTAAATCTGTTTTCATTAAACTTATTGATTTTATAAATTTCCATATTAATATTGTTGTTTATTTTGCTCGACATATCTCCATTTATATCCACCCGCTGTTTTTTTTTCGATTATTACATACATCAGAAATGGTACAACGATTTATTTTCAATTTATTTGCAGCTATTGTAATTCCATCCCAATAACGTAATTCAACTAAATTTAAATCCAATTGAATAAGTTCTTTAATATAAATACTTATAATTATTATTTTATCTTATTTGGTTTATCTGAATTAATTTTTTTTGAATCAATAATATTAGCTGGCATAATATTATTAATGAATATATATGTTTCTAATACACATAATCTTTTATTAAGTTGAGAATTAATTTCTCTAAGTTTCGTTATTTTTTTTGTTGAATGAAGCATAAAATTAAACACGATAATTATTCTCGATATTATTTTGAATATCGTCAAGTTTTTTTATTATCTTTTCAGAATCAACTTGACCAATCTTATCTGTTAAATCTAATAGGTTTGATACGCTCTTTAATACATAAAGAGTTTCTTTTTCACTTTCCATCCATTGACGACTTCGTTCTTCCTCACGTTTAAGCATTTCAATTCTAAGTTTTTCTAAATTTTCAGAATTTTCTTTTCTAATTGTATCAATTCTTGCAATATGTTGTTGTTGCATTAATTTAGTTTCACTCATTTTTAATTTAATTATATTAGAAATTTTAAATATGATAATACCAAATATAATTATCGATACGATAAATAAATAAAAAAATATATTATAATACCAAATTGGATGATTAACTAATGACAACATTATTTTCTTTCATAATAAATAGTATTATTAATGAAATTTATTAGGTTTATTTAAAAATTTAATTAAATTGTATTTATATAAAATTCTAAGAATGGGTAAAAATGAGTTAATGGTTGAAAATGGGAATGTTATATTAGTTGACCCACATATGATGGATATTAATAATGACATGACAAATGCTGTTTCACAATCACAAGACATGTATATTTTTGCAGAATTAACTGCAATAAGTAAAGGTAGAACTGTTGTTGTTAACGGTAATGCAACCAGTGAATCATCAAAAAAAATTAACTTTATTGGTAATAATCAAAATGATGATGTTAATAATCCCAATTATTTGAATTTCACTACAAATTATTATGATGGTAGTAATCCAGATGGTCAATATTATGAAGGATTTGGTATAACTAATATTAAGGTTGTTGTTAATTCATCGTATGTTCCACAAGTTGATATTCAATTTGTGGATATTAGAGGTTTATCGTTTTTTAATCAAAACGATTCACCATATCGAATATTATTTGATTTTCCACCTCCAACATTTACCTTAACAGTTAAAGGGTATTATGGTAAGGCAATAACATATGATTTACATCTCGTTAAATATACAACAGAGTTTAGTTCTGCGAATGGGAATTTTATGATTAATGCACAATTTGTTGCAATGACATTTGCACCATTGGCTGACATATTATTTAGATATGTTGTAAATACACCATTAATAACTAATAGAGAATCTCTAAACCCAACAGCTAATATTAAACCTAAAAATACATATGAATTAATATTGAAATTGAAAAATCTTTATGCTGCAATTTCCAAGAAAATGGAAACTGATATTGAAAATAGAGAGTATGATATTATTAATGGTCAAATTGAAAAGATGGGTGAAATTTTCAATGGTTTAAGAAATGTAATTAAAAATGGTAATGAAATTTTAAGTGCCGAAGGGAAGTATTTTATGATTGCAAAAATACCTAATAGTAGAAATAATGGTGAATCAACAGAACAATCAGAACCATTTACTCTTCAAAAAATAGATAATTTATCAACATTTGATGAGTTTATTAAATATGAAGAAACTACTGGAATTAGTAATCCATTTATAAATCGGTTAGTTATTGCATATGTCCTTGGAACTAATTTACCTGTACAACCAGATGCATATACACCATTAATAAATACCCCAGAATATTTAAAACCATTAAATAGTGTGTTTGAATACTCATCAAGTAATTATGTTGGTTATGATAAAGCCTTGTCAGTATTTAGTGATAATTTATTAAATAATGTATTAACATCATTTAATATTCAATCAACAGATATTGAAAAACCAACATCATTTATTAATAGATTGAACATTGATTCAGATAGTCCAGTAAGTTCACCAACAAAATATTATGGTATTGATATTACTGGGTATTATAATAAATTATATAAAAAATATGTAGTATTATTAAAAAAACGAGACGAATTATCATTAATTCTTGCAGATAAGATTAATGATATGATGAGTGAAAATTTGGGAATGAAGCCATCAATATATAATGTTTTTGAAATAATATTAAATGATGTTGATGAATTTTTTAAAACACTAAGGATTGTTTCAGAAACGGCAGAGACTGTTCATAATACACCAGATGCAATTAAGATAATTGCAAGTAATAATATTGATAGTCCAACATCAACAGCAAACGTTCCAGACCATATTTATCCATTTCCATTAATTATTAATGTTGCTGATGTATTTGGTGGTACTAAAAAAGAAAGGGTCGCACCAATTCATCTTATGGCAAATACACCATTCCCTGAATTGGAATTTGTTAGTAAATTCATGGATACATTTCCTTTACAAAAAAGATTCTCAAAATTGTACGATAGTAGAAATAATCAAGATAGTGATGGTAGATATAAATGGATTCCAATATCACCATTAGATTCAGTGCTTGGTGGTGCATCACCTGAAAGTCCTTATTTAAATATTAATGATGCAATTAGTGATGATATAATAAAAATATTATTAAAGAGATTTTACATTTTAAGTCAGGGAACAATAAATAATCAATTTTATAATGAAAATGAGACAATAAGAAACGCATATATAACACTATATGCGAATGCCGAAGCAATTAATGTCATGTCAACACTTATTTCACCAGAAAACGCTAAGAATGTTGAAATTATTGCTAAGAAATTTGCTAATAATGTTGATGCGTTTTATAGTTATGCTTCTGAACTTACTGATACTTATAATAACGGTACTGATATTGTTTCTGGGAATCTATATGATTTCCCTAAAAATAATCCTAAATATTTTAATGTTACCCCATCAAAAATTTACGAAGGGAAGGTATATGTTGATAAAAATAATCCAGAGTTTAGTGGACTGAATTGGATTCCAAAACCAATAATTAGTCTTGATATTGATAATGAGAATAAGGTAGTATCATCAAATCCTGTTGATAATTTTAATGCTACTGCTAAAAATAAATATTATGTTCATTGGTTAAAGGGTAGTCCAGCCGAATATAATTATTATCAATTTACACAGGAAAATGTTATTTATCTTAGAGATATTACGGATAAAAATAATGCCGATAATACCATCTTTAATGGTGTATCAATGTTTACAAGGTATCTTATTAATTATAATAGTAATAGTAATTATACTCAAAGTAATGTTATATTCGATATGACTAATTCGTATTACCCAAAAACACAGAAATTAGCATATGATAATGGTAAT
>Ga0222649_1000397_pt1 | contig 14984 bp, 10 predicted proteins | sample AntAcemetagen337_FD_179865 | JGI IMG/M metagenome (GOLD analysis project Ga0222649, IMG submission 179865) | Saline water microbial communities from Ace Lake, Antarctica - #337 | ecosystem: Environmental > Aquatic > Non-marine Saline and Alkaline > Saline | place: Antarctica: Ace Lake... | reverse complement strand
CATACTCATCCATCGTGAGCTCGACTACGGTCCCCTTATTCCAGGTGTGGGGAATCGGTTCAAACCAAATGTTGCCATTTTCATTATTGAACTTCTTGGTGACTGAATGCTTGCCGTTTGCTTTTTTACTGCAATAAAGCGATCTTCTTGCCATCAAGGAGGTGAGTCGAGTAGTAGCAATGCCATAGACCTGTTTGGTTAGAATGTGATCTACCCTGTCCTGCAAATCAGGAATCTCCGACTCAAGGCCCTTAATTAGTCGAGTGGCAATCTCTCTGAGAAATACACCGGACTTAGTGAAGGGGTCTAGAAACTTTAGGTTTGGGTTAGACCAGATGTTTTCGCCGGAGTTGGATTCAGCCCAGGCTTTTTCCAGAGTGTCCAGCATTCGGTTCGCGAACTCCGGTGGTGTGAAAACTTCATCGTTCGATAGGTTCGCTATTGAGTTCAAAACATCTGGATTCCTTCCGTGAAAACTAAGGAATCTTGAATACCCGCCGCTATTTGCCCCCGTCATAGTTTTTACCTTAGTTTGACCCTCCGACATTTTTTGCTATGTCAGAGATATTCATGGCCGGATAATCCATGACTGGAGCAAAAATCTCGTCGGCCTCAAGAGATTCAAACAGCGTGCCCTCCCCGAAAGATGAAAGCTGGAGCAGCTCGTCATACTTGAAGTCCCTTCTCTTAAACAGCCCTTTCCCGATATAGGACCACTCAGGGAAGATAATGGGTTCGTCTTTATGGTCTTTGAGGCTCAGGGCATCACCCTGGACTATGTTCACCTCTAAGACAGTTCTTGCCGCGTGTAACTCGTCGGAACCTTTCTCGAGTTTTAGGTGAGAGCGGAACACTTCGAGCAGATTATTTCTGCACTCCTCTGCATTGTCCTTCAGTAGCTCTACCCCGTAAATACACATCACTCCAAGAAGTGCGTGATGGATGCGCTCGAACTGACTTGATTTATATCGCTTGTCTACTGCCGCCAATTTTCTTTTCAATACCGGTAGTAGGAAGTTTCCAGATCCACACGCTGGCTCCAAGAAGCGAGAGTCGATTCGGTCAGTCTCAGACTTAACTAGATCAAGCATTTTCTCGACAAGCCAGGGGGGGGTAAAGACTTCCCCGTGATCTGCTACTCGCTTTTTTGACTTGATCAAATCTGACATTCAAATTCCCCAGTTCTTCGTGGCCTGCTTCTTGAATAGGAGGCCCCACAATAGCAGGGTAGTCGAGACCGACGACATTGAAGATAAGGCCCGACCTTGATCTTGACACCTCAACCCATTTCGTGATCCAATCGAGGTTTGAGATGCCAGGGGGCAGCATGGAAGCAAACATAAATACTCCGAAACTAGTCGATGTAGTCAAGCAGTTTCAAGAGATACGAGTCGATGACTATCAGAGGACTTACAGCTGGAGAAACGAACAAATTGACGAATTGTTCGAGGATCTAAAAGATGCGGCCTCCTCTGGTGAGAACCACTTCTTCGGGACTCTGATATTTGAAACTAGAGACAACCAGAGGGCAACAATCGTTGATGGTCAACAGCGTCTCACAACAGTCTTTGTGTTGGTCGCTGCACTTCGCGATGAAATCTCAAAACTAAGTCTGAACGAAATCCCTGCCCAGCGACCAGGGCAGCTACCAATTCACGTGGCAAGCAAAGCTTGGAGCATTTTGTATCCGGCGCAGGACATGTCTCATCATCGATTCCAATCGAACCGATTCCTTCGAGAAATCTTTGCAAAAGGTGTTATGCCGGAGCCTCCGCTGCAAGGAGCCATAAATGAGCGAGTTTCCGAAATCTCACTGGCTTTCAGAAAAGGGATCAAGCGTGTCAGGTTCTTAGTTGACGCAGACCTAGCGCGCTATGAAGGCGAGATCGAGAAGCTACAAAGAATCAATGTCCTACTAGATGCAATGCTGGAGAGATTCTTGGTCCTCAGGGTGATTAGTGGGAGGCTCTCGGAGTCGCTTGAAATTTTCCTGACTCTCAATAACCGTGGGCTTCCGCTGGGTCCTTCCGATTTGGTGCGAGGCGCAATAATGAGCGCGCTTGGCGCAGGTGAGACTGAGCATCAGCAAGCAAAAATCCATCAGAAAATTTTTGAGGAATGGAAGTCAGTATCGGATTTAGTCAAGGAGCCTGAGGCCTTCCTGCGGCACTATTTGGTCTCAACGGGCAAGGAAAAGGTCCAGAAGAAGAAGGTCTTTGAGTCAGTCAACGAAAGAATTCGTGATGACAGCACTGAGACTAAGAAACGAAAGGCTAGTGAATTCTGGGATGGTGTTCTGGAGGCTGCTGAGCTTTACAACAGAATAATTGAGCCCAAAATGGGCGGTGAAATGCAGCTGCACCTCGAACTTCTGGAGGGTCTAATAAAGAGTCACAGGGTTCTCCTGCTTACTGCTTTGGCAAAAATCACGAATCCTGCGGAGCTGGAAGAAATCGTGCGTGCGACGATGGTGCTGGGTTACCGCTGGGTTATGAGCGGCGGCAATGCTCAGGAGCTTGAGGACTTTTTTCAACAGAGAAGCTCGAACCTCAATGAAGGCTTTGCGGTGAAGACGGTTATTGAAGCCATCAAGGAAGAAGCGAGAATTGAGATTGATGCAATCGAGTTCCTGTCGATTGAGGGCGACTCGAGCTTCATTTCGAGGGCGTTGCTCTTCAGCGTAAATCGTAAACTCGCCCCTGACGCCAACGCTCAAAAGCTGGATAAATCCCTGCACCTTGAGCACATAGCGCCCAAAACTGAAACAGACGACTGGAAAAGAGATGTCTTTTATGGCAGAGCCGAGGAGTACGCGGAGTACGACGCGTTGGTCTCTGAAATCGGTAACTTAACGCTGCTGGATTCAAAGATAAACATACGCGCACAGCAGAAGTTGTTTGATGAGAAAAAGAATAGGTACAACGACAGCGTTATAAAAATGACCCGAGATCTGAAGGAAATCGAACTCTGGGGAAAAGAAGAAATTAAAGACAGAACTAGGTGGCTTGCGAGATGCTTCGACATCATTTGGTCTGTTGATCCAGCCAGCGAAGAAATAGTCTCGTTCCCTAGGTGGCACAAGCAGTAAGGCTAACCAGGCAACTGGCCTGGGAACCAAATACCCTTGTGCATTCTGGTTATCCTTTTAGGCTCTCCATCGTCAACCGGGATAAAAAGGTCACCGTAATCAGTGATGTTCAGCTTTGCGCCCTCGGGAAGTTTCTTCGACAGAAGAGCTAAGTGTTCCTTGATCGGTTCACCTGAATTTTTTGAAAGTATTGATCGTGACTCAAGATCAACTATGTCTGTTCCTGTGAATTCGTAGTCCCGGGGCAGCACAAAGCCCCGAACGTTATCTTTGTCTTCGTCGGGGGCAGGGCCAAACCAACCGACCATGGTCGGCATTCCCTTTATGTAGGCCATGGTTGCACCATCTTCATCCACCCAAACTTCCCCGCCGAGTGGGAAGTACCTCAGCCACATTGCCGTGACCTGCTCGGCTAGCTGACCGAGCTCGTGCTTGACCGAGACTCCATTTGAGTCATAGATGTCACGCGTGCGTCGGTCCAAGCTAAGTTCTCGGCTGGGCTTCAGACCAGCCCACCTTGCTCCCCATGGAGGTCGCTTCTCAAACTCTTTTTTAGCGGTCTTGTACTCTTGTTCAACTTTCTTGACAGCCTTTGGCTTCTCGGGCTCGGCGGTTGGAACCTGAGGGGCCTTGTAGGTTCCGGCAAGAATTGATTGGACTCGCGACTTGACTGCCCGAGCCCAACTAGCAACCTCGAGACCAGGGCCCTCAGTGACCTGCTGGAACAGGGTGGACATTTGAAAGAGGGTATTTAGGTCAGGTCTTAATTGTTGGTGGTGAAGCTGGTTTAGTTTCTTGCGTAAGTTGTCCGCGGCGTTGACCCACATTTGATTCATGTTTGGGATCAAGTGCCAGATTTGTGAATCATGTTGGGCAGCCTCGTTGAGAACGAACCTGAGGTCGTTTGCCGCGTTGTAGTTGAAGGGTGCGCCTAAAGACTTTCGATAGTGCCGAATCTCCTCGAACCAGTCGAGCTTACCTGCCGCCGTGAATTGATTATTTAGAAAGTCAGAAAACTCGTTGGCGGCAGCTATCTCCATCGACGCCATAATTCCGAGGATGGTGATGTCATCATCATCTTCTGGAAGTGCGAAGGCCATTAGAGGTCCAGTCCGTAGTCATTGATTACAGCCAGCGGCCTGGTGACCGTGTAGGCAAGGGCAAGGGTTTGGATATCCCCCGGTTCAATGACTACCGCCAACTGATTTGCCGTTCTAGAAGTGTCACCATCTATCTCAGCCCTATTCCCGAATCTCAATGCACCCGAACCGGCTAAGAGATCCTTGAAGCTGTGCCCCAAGAAGGCATCGATTTCTTCAATATTTCCACCGTGCAGAGTGAAATATTCCTTTGCCGGGCTGTACTTCAGCACGCTCAGAACAACTAGCCACTTGCCATCGGCCGAGTGCTTAATGGACATCCGGCCACGCCTCATCAGGCCATTGTGTTTTTGCAAACCGGAAATCAAGTCAATTGGTGAAACCTCAGGTTCGGCGCTCTCCCACTCAATCAACCCGACAATCAGGTTTAGTTCGTCAGAGCTTGCAACGCGAAAAGTTGTCAACGTGCCGGTTTGCTCAGTTCCGTCTTTTCGATCTGCCATTGGTTTTCCCCGGTAAGGCTTTGATCCAGGCATGAACTCGATTTCACACTTACTTACAGAGATATTTGCCAGTTCGCTCATTACTTCCCCTCGGCCGTTTGTATCATGTTAGTTGGATTACCATGCCTGAAAAGGGTAAGCACGCGGAGGAACCTCTGAGGCAAGCTGGAAGAACTTGAAGTCCCCGGCCAGCTAACTCACTAGCTACCCAGCTCATTGAACTTCTTCGCCATGGTCCGGTTGTCCCTCTTTAGGCGCTTAAGAGTGACGTCCTGGGCCTTGTTGTTGGCAAGGCGCAGGTTGTTCTCTGAGCTCTTCAGTTCTTCCTTGGCCTTTTCCAGAACCTTGATTGCTCGATTGATGTCACCGATGGCGTCAGTGAACTTGCGTGATGCCAATTCATAGTTCTTGCCAAAGCCTTCGAAGATGCGTGTCATTGACATACTCAGGGATGACTCTTCGGGCATCAGGCTTTTCAAAACGAAGCAGGGTTCTTACGAATCTCATGCAGGGCTGGTATCAAGAATGGAGATACTCGAGGCGCTGAGGACATTTCCGACACCTTCAAACTCGAGAAACAAGGGAGCTTTCGAGATCCCTGACGTTGAGTCCCTCCTTTTAAGGTTGGGGTTAAGTGCAATAAAGGCGTCTTCACGCGAGAAAGGCGATCTAAGGGCGCACTTCGCAAATGCGACAACTGGGGAAAATACCCTTCTTGGATTCTCTATTAAGTCCGAAGTGGGCGCCCCCGCAACTCTTCTCAACTCAAGCACGCACACGTTATTTCGATATTCACTATTGACAGATCATGAAAATGCCCAGGACGTTGCCTCGCGCTTCGGAAGCTCCAAGGTCCGGCTACTCTTTCAAGGGTTTGAATCCGAAGGGATAAAGGTAAGGTCGCTCGGTGCCAAGAGCCCTGAATTTGGCAGCAACTTGCAATTCTTTGGAGAAGATCTCCAGTTTCTATTAGGTGGCATGCTGCTGAAGTACTTCCAAGGAAAAGGAAAATACTTGAATACAATTCTTCCTCAATGCGATGAAGGACAACCTCCAGGCCGGCAAACTCTTTACAAACTGGGGAACTTCCTCAAGGCCATTGCCCTTGGAATGACACCTAGCAAGCCTTGGCCAGGTTACCTCGAAGCCTACGGGGGGTACATTGTCGTCAAGCAAGATGGCTCCTTATTGGCACTTTCGTCGAGTAACGAGGATTCTTTTAGAGATTACCTACTCTCCCATTCTTACTTTGACACCCCAAGCGTGACCCGTCACAAGTTCGGTTCTGTCTACTCAATAGATGGTGCTCCACACATTGACTTGAACATGCAAATTCGCTTCGGTTAGAGAACTGAGACATCGAAACATAGGTGGGTCCAACTTTATTTTGTGGATGGATACTAAAAAGCTCCTCAAAAGCCCGACTTGCTTCAATGATCGACTCAGTTGACTGGCGTCACCTTTTTGTGAGGACCGTGACAAGGAAGCTAGACTTTAGGCACTTGAGGGGAATTGAAATGAAAACTTCTACAAATGTCCTGTGGTTCGCGCTCGCTATTGCGGCAGCATTGGGTCTGCTCAGCGCTCCCATTACATATGGATTTGGTGAAGACGTATTCAGCGTTTCCGTTGCCATAAGCGGCGTTGCCATCACTCTTCTTCTCCTCATGGCAATTCTGACATTATGGGTCGAAGGCGCCAGAGCTAACTCTGGCATTTTGTTTGGAGTTTTCTTGGGCCTTGTGGCTGCCGGTGGTCTTGCCTTTGCCTTTGACGCGACGGACTTGGCCTTAATGGCCGGATCCGCTGGCGCGACCGGAATTATTGTTACCGGAATCTTCGCTAGCCCCGGAAAACGCGTAACCGTGACACAACATTAGGCTGTGAGCCCCCTCCTGCCCAAGTAAAATCATGGAACGCACAACAGCCAGGAGGAAAATTGCCAGACGTAGAAATTACAATCCAGCATTCCGCCGCGTTGTTTTACGCGGCGGCCGCTAGCAACCGGCCACTAGTCCAATCAATCGAATTTGCCAATTATGGCCCGGAACTAACTGGCCTTACGCTCTCAGTTTCTGTGCTGTCCCTTGGAGAGAAAATCAGCCACGAATGGTCGCAGCCGGTTGACTTTCTCAAATCGGGGTCCTCTGTTAAACAGTCTGTGGATTTGAAGTTCGACATTGATGCTTTGTACCAGATTTTGGACAAACAGCCCGGACGGATTGAGGTTCAACTAACCGAAAGCGTCCAGACCATAGCATCGGCGACATCAGAGCTGACTGTTCTCTCAGCTAATTCATGGGTTATGGAGAAGCCCTTATCCCTCTACGCGGGTACTTTGGCAGCTTTTGTGCAGCCGAACCACCCGAGCCTTCGACCAGTTCTCGACGCAGCGTCCAACAAACTCAAGGCCGCCGGCTTGGATCCCAGCCTTTCTGGCTACCAAGGAGATCACTCTCATATTTCCGGAATGGTGAAAGCAATCTACGAATCCATGCAGGATTTGGAGTTGACTTATTCCAATCCGCCCGCGTCTTGGGACATTAAATACTCTGAAGGTGGCCAGAAGATCCGGACTCCTGAGGAGGTCCTCCAGGACCGAGTCGGCACTTGCTTAGACACAGCAACGACTTTTGCCGCACTTTTGGAAAACGTTGGTCTTCAACCGGTCGTAGTTTTGATCCCGGGACACGCTTTTGTTGGTTACTGGACCAAAGCTGCTCTCGAGGGGTTCGACGTCTTTCGTGAGCCTGTGATTTCCATGCGGGCCTTCATGAACTACATGGACAAGAATCTGGTAGAGGTCGTCGAAACCACTGAAATCTGCCGTAGTTCTGAGGCTCGGACGAGCTATCTAGATGCGAGAGCTCACGCCAAGGCCCGAGTGGGCTCTAGCGAGCTAGTGCTATCCGGAGATGACGAGGGCCAAATGCTCAGCGTTGTAACAGCGAGATGCGTCGCGGAGAATCCAGTGCTGCCCCTTCCAGCCAGAATCAAGAGGCCTGATGGGTCAATTGAGATTGTGGAATACAAGCCGCAAGAATTCACTCTTGCGATGATTCAGGAAAAACTAGCCCAAGGAACTTCCGGTCGAGTCGGTTCCTCAGGGTTGGCAATAGATGTCCCTATTCGAATAAAACGTTGGTTGGATAGCTTGCTAGACCTGAGTCTTAGAAACCCATTGATCAACTTCAGGTGGCCGTCCTCTTCGATTCCGCTATTGCTGGGGCCTGAAATGGCTGGGACCTTGGAGGACCTGCTGCAAAGAGGACAAACACTGAGACTGTTGGATTTTCAACAAGAAAATAAGGTTTGGAGTTTCAGAAATATCGTTGAGGATCTGAAGAATGTCCAGGCCTTAACCGGTCTCCTTAACCAAAACAGAGTTCTAACAGCGGTGCCTACTCCTGTCTTCCAGAATCGCCTCAGAAAAGTCATGTCCGAAGCCAAATCCTTCACCAGCGAAACAGGCAGCAATGGTCTGTTTCTTGCTCTGGGAATGCTCACTTGGAGGCCAGATGGTCGAAGTGAGGACATCAGTTCACCGCTTATCTTGGTCCCAGTTAACATCACTGCCAAAAACAGGTCTACTGAATTCTTGATCGAGATCGATGAGTCGAGCCAAGTAACTCCAAACTTTTCACTCTTTGAAAAGCTCAAGCAAGAATATGAGCTTGACCTAAACGGTCTTGTGAACCTTGCTACTGATGACTACGGGATTGATGTCCCCGCAACCTTTGATTATGTTCGAGGCGAAATCGCAAAACGCAACTTGTCCGATTTCAGAGTCGACGAAGCAGCAGCAATAGGGTTCTTTAATTTCTCCTCTTACAGACTTTGGAAAGACCTCCAGGAGAACTGGGCCACGTTCGAAAAAAATCCCCTGGTCAAGCACCTTATTCACACGCCCGGTGAAGAGTTCAAGCAAGATATACCAGAACATAACTTCAACCTAGATGAACTGACTTCCCAGCTTCCGGTTGAATCTGATTCTTCGCAGGTAGCGGCAATAGCAAGGGCGCTGTCGGGCGAAACTTTTGTTCTTCAAGGCCCCCCGGGAACCGGAAAATCTCAAACCATCACCAACTTACTTTCCAGAGCGTTGCAAGAAGGCAAGCGAGTGCTATTTGTCGCTGAAAAGAAAGAGGCTCTGGACGTTGTAAAGAAGCGATTGGACTCCATAGATCTTGGTGTTTTCACCCTGGACCTGCATGACAAGAACATGACACCCAAGGCAGTAAAGCAGCAACTTTTGGACGTGCTTGATATCGAAGCGATAACCGATCGGCCTGCCTTCGAAGCGGCTCTAGGCGAATACAACGCCGCTTTGGTGCCACTTGAAAGCTACCGCGAGCGCCTATATAGAATCGGTGCCCAGGGAGAAGACCTACAAAGCGTCGTCAATAAGTCCTTGAACTATCAAGCGCTGTCGCCGTTGTCGCTTTCTGTCTCTGGTGAATTTCTGAATCAGTCCAGCCTCGAAGCGGTGGGGAAAGTTCGGATGACGTTGGAAGAAGCTGTGGCGCTATCTTTGGAAACTGGGGCGGCCGGCCAGAATCCTTGGTCATTTTCAAAGGCGAGCGTCACCGAAGCCGAGTCTTTAGCCACCTCGTCAAAACTCGAAGAAATTACATCGAATCTGGGCCAGCTCTTTGCCCGGTTGGGCAACAGCCCTAATGGCAAGGGCATGCTTTCATCATTGAAAACCATGGCCAATCTGACTGCAGCGACTGTTCTAAAGGAACCATTCGCCGGCACAAGGGCGATGGTGACAGATTTTGCGGGTGACACTCAGAAGCTTCTGCGTCAGGACCTTATCGAGGAATTGCAGAAGCTCCGAGATGAGCAGGCAGGCTTCTCTATAGGCCTTGAAAATCTTGCCCGCGCAAACCTAGACGAAGCCATCACGTCTGTATCGGGCGCATCGGGACTATTTAAGAGCTTCTCAATCAGTTCAGCCCTGAAAAAAGTAGAGAAGTCACTCGGTGTCAAGTTCGCTCCAAAACCGGTAAATGTTCTTGAGACTCTTGAGCGACTGAAGATAATCCGGCAGCGTGGTGAACGGATCATGCAGGTCGCCGCAGGAGCTGCTGGGCTCAAGATTGACCTAGGTTTCAATCAGCACGTTTTGAACAGCCAAAAGCGACTTGAGGATGAAATCGGCAATCTCCAATCTCGAGCATCCCTACTAAATCTGGGAGCAAAGGAAGACGAACAATTCTTCAATGGCGATGCTGAGACAGAATTAGTAATCGCTGAGCTCGCCGAGCAAGTCATTCGACTCTTTGAGCTACTCGGCGCAGACCAAAACTCCGTGGCCCTATTTTCCGGAGAAAGTGGTCTCGGCGGACGTCTTGTCTCGGCAGTACCCTTGTTGCGACAGGATTTTCGAGATCTCAACTCTCAGCAACTAATCCGCTGGAATAGGCTTCGCGAAGAGATGGCTCCTCTTTCGGCAATGGGGCTAGAAGAGCTGGTTGACGAACTCCTGTCTGGTTCAGTTCCATTTGATTCAGCGTCTATCGGATTCTTGAGCGGTTACTACCAAGCTCTAACTCAGAGGCTCATACTAGAGCTTGGCTTCAATACTTTTGACTCTCTCAATCTGGAACGCGCAATTAGCAAAGTTTCAGGCACAATCTCTGAACTCAGGCGGCTCTCCCCCGGAGTCCTAGCAGATGAACTCATTTCCAATAAGGGCTTCAACAGCGGCGCTAAGGTCGGGGCAGTAGGAGATCTAGTCGGTCTTCTAAAACAAAAGCGCAGTCAGCCAATACGGAACATGCTGGCCAAGCACTGGAACATAATCACAAAGGTCGCTCCTTGCGTTATGGCAAGTCCGGATTCTGTGTCCCGCTTCTTAGATGCCTCTTTAGAACCATTCGACATGGTTATCTTCGATGAGGCTTCTCAAATCAGGGTAGCTAACTCGATTGGCGCACTAGGGCGAGGTAAGGCTGCCATTATTGTGGGCGATTCCCAGCAGATGCCGCCAACTTCAATTGCCATGTCAAGCGTCAGCTCCGGCGACGAGGACGGCGATGAATCAGAGGAAATGTCTTACGACATGGAAAGCATTCTGAGCCAATGCGAGGTTAGTCGGGTTCCAGACGTGATGCTCACATGGCATTACCGCTCCGAAGACGAGTCGCTCATAGTTTTCTCAAATAGAAAGTACTACAAAGGTAAGCTCAGCAGCTTCCCTTCTCCTTACTCATCCAGGTTGACCGAGGGTCTGAAATTCGAGCCGATTGATGGCACTTTCCTCAGAAAATCTTCAGAGGCAAAAGGGACCAGCCTGAGGACAAACCCCCAGGAAGCCTCCGCGATACTCGAAGAGATAACGGCCCGAGTATCGAGTCCGGACACAAACTCGGAAAGCATCGGAGTAGTCACATTCAATCTTCAGCAGCAACGACTCATCGAGAAGTTGCTTCAGGATTCGCCTTCAAAGCATGTCCAAGCCGCCCTCGAGGGCTTCCGCTATGTGAGCGGTGAAAAAGAAGAAGTCGAGCCGATATTCGTCAAAAACCTAGAAACAGTGCAGGGTTCCGAGCGAGATGTCATTCTTTTTTCCATTGCCTTCAGCAAGCAAGATGGGGTTCTGCCTCTCAACTTCGGGCCATTGAACAACGAGGGTGGCCAGAGGCGTCTCAACGTTGCTGTCACTAGGGCTAGAAAACTCCTCAAGGTCTTTTGCTCTTTCAGCCCTTCGGATATCGACCTTTCTAGATCGGGCTCTACAGGCATAAAGCACCTGAAAGAATTCCTAACTATTGCCGAGAGCGGGCCGGGAGCGTCTCTGGATGTGGTGGCCGGCAAAGCCGGTCAAAGGGATCTACACAAAGACAACATCGCAAAAGCTTTGACCGAAGCCGGAATGCAAGTACGCACTGATGTTGGATTGTCAGAGTTCAAGGTCGACATCGGAGTGGTGGATCCGAAGAACAAGGAGCGGTTAGGTCTCGCCATCCTTCTAGACGGACCCAGCTGGAGCTCAAGGGCGACGGCAGCAGATCGTGACGCTCTGCCTAGGACCCTGCTCACCAAGCGCATGGGCTGGCCAGCGGTAGAGACAATTTGGCTGCCGGCTTGGCTCCTAAACCCAGCTGCCGAAATAGAAAGAGTCAAAAAATCACTTGCTGCTGCTTCCGCCGTTCCCGTGAAGTCCAAACACAAGTCCGTTGAGTATAAAAAATCATCATCGGCCATTCTGCGCCCACCTGAAAATAGTCAGTCCCCAGAAGCAATAGATCCTCTTGCCGCTTTACTGTCTGCGGTGCCTGAGTTCAAGGAAATTCCAGCCAAAAGAATTGGTACTCAAACTGATCTCGACTTTCTGAGGGACAAGTCTGTAATGGAGGCGATCGAGAAGCTTGCCTCCAATCTCACCAAGGCTGAGGGCCTAGTATCTCCAAAGCGATTTGCGAAGTATATTGCCACGTGCTTTGGCTTATCTGCAGTTCGCGAAAACCGCGTCCGAGAGATCAACTCAGTTCCATTGCCTCAGCATGACCGTGATTCCGAAGGCTTCCTTTTCCCGACGGCGGCTCAGCAAAACCAAGAGACGCTCGGATGGAAAAAAGGAACGAAGGATAGCCCTCGAGCCATCGAATCCATTTCCATACTGGAAATAGTCAATTCAGTTCGCTCAATCTGCTTTGCTACCCACGGGGCCAGGGAAGAGCAACTTATCAAAGAAGTAGCGAGATGTTTCGGTATCCAAAGACTTGGGCCAAACGTTGAAGCCAGGATTGCTCTTGCCATCAAGGCGGCCCTGAGTAACGAGCTCATCAAAGAAGAAAATGGCTACATAATGCCTGCTGAGCAAGAGGACTAGAGCCATCAATTTGGCATAGTGACTTAAGTCGCAGCCTCTAAGAGACGAAGTTGTGGCCTCGAAGGGACCTGGTAGCTCTTAGGTTGTCTAGGTTTGGAGTCGGCTCTCTATCGCCAACGAATCCTCGGCAGGATACAGAGGCTACGCTTTGAGTTTCCGATCTGTTGCCGCTTGATTTCTGGAGACTCTGTTAGTCGCTGACTTTCGAATTTCTTCAGCCTGCTTTCTCACTTTTGCCGCTGAATTCTCGATTGCAGAGACGCTCTTGCCCAGCTCATCAAAGCTCTCTAACGAGCGGATAGCCTCAGCTAGGTTGATGTTGGCCTCGCCGTGTCTAGGCCTTTACTGGCTGGCTTTATGTCCGCATTTCCCGAGCTCTGCACAGATGTGTGGTTATTGCCAGGCCTCCCATGGAGGAACTCCTAGTTGAACCGAAGTAAAACTTTGATTTCGAAACTTCGTAGACCCTTGAGTTTTCTGAACCTGCGCGTCAGTCACTTGGTCGCTCCATGGAAATGACTCAACTACCCCCCAGTGGCATGGAATCTTTCCAACTCCGCCGGCACCGTAAACAGCGGATAAACGTAGAACTCCATAAGCGATGTGGGCAACTCCCACCTCGCGTCATTGATGTCTTCAGCAAGAGACGATCCCTGCCAATCCTCACCCTGAATAAGCTTCCCGTCTTCATCCTCTGTGTGGTCTTCCCAGCCACTCCATCGATAGGCGACTGGAGCTGGGCTGACGTCTTCAGCGACCAGCAGCTCTTGTAGTGCAATTCTTTGGCCGCCGATGTAGTGATTGAGGTCCAAGAGCTGCGTGTAGCCAGTGAAGTGGAAGTACTTGTCAGTCAGATCGATCCGAGTATCACCCTGCATGTGATGCTTGAATCTGCCAAGAGTATCCAAGTTCGAGAACTGGACGGTAACTAGGTGGCCACTACTGACCTCCTTGAACTGTGGCTCAATGAAGGCATTCACTATCGTTCCCTTGATATCTAAAAGCATCTCTCGACTCTCCAATTTCGCGTCAGTTTTTTATTTGGTCACGTTTGGACCACTCTCATTGGGGTGGTCCAAACGGCACTTCATTTAGGTTTGCCAAGCCTTCTAAGCCCCAGGGAGCGCCTTAAACTTGTCTGCCATTGTTGGGTTGCCGCGAGTCAGCGTCTTAACTGATACGTCCTGCGCCTTGTCATTGGCTAGTCTGAGCTGTCTCTCTGAGCCCAGGAGTGAAGACTTCACTTTTTCTAGGTCGGAAATTGCATCGTCAATCTGCTTGATTGCGAGATGGAATTGCTTAGATGCAAGGTCGAAGTTCTTCCCGAACTTTTGCTTGAAGTCCTCTAAATCAGACTCGAAGGTCGTGACGTCGATGTTTTGAGCCTTTACCTCCTCGAGCTCAGCTTTGTAATGCAATGCCTTGATAGAAGAGTTTCGAAGCAAGGTGATCATCGGGATAAAGAACTGTGGTCGAATGACGTACATCTTTTCGTGCTCGTAAGATACGTCAACGATGCCACCGTCGTAAAGCTCGCTGTCTTCTTCAAGAAGTGACACCAGAACTGCAAATTCGCAGTTCTTATCGTTCCTGTCCTTGTCGAGTTTTTTAAGAAACTCAGAGTTCTTGCGCTTCTTCTTGGTGTCTTCGTCTTCATTTTTCATTTCAAACATGATTGAGACGATCTCGTTTCCCGCTTCGTCATAGTCACGAAAGACAAAGTCGCCCTTTGTGCCGGAGGTTGAATCGTTGTCCTTGCCGAACTTGGCTTTAGGAAAAGCCATGGCTCTTACTTGATTGAAGGCTACCTCGCAGTGAATCTCAAGTGTCTCACCAAGCATCTTGGTTGACAGCTGCTTCTTTAACTCACGGACGCGCTTGATTTCAGCATCGCGATCCTTAATTTGGACTTCGTACTTTTCTTTTAGGGCTTTGCCTTCAAGCTCTTTTTTCATCTCTGCCTGCTCGAGGTCGCCCTTGAGTTCTATTAGTTGCTTTTCTATCTGGCCCACTGCTTGCTGAATAGCAAGCTCTTTCTCGGTTTTTGTCGCAGCAACTTGAGCCTTGAGTTCTGCGATATCCGCGTCCCTCTTGGCCGCTTGGGCTGCCAGGCTCTGAGTGAGCCTCGACTCCGCCAGGGCAATCTCAGTCTTCTTCGACTGGTCCGCTAGCTCTAAGCGTTCGTGAAGAGTCTTTTCAAAATCTTCGTCTCTAACCTGCTTGAGTATGTCGGCATACCCTGCCTCATCCATGGTGAAGCTCTCACCGCACTTCGGGCACTTTATCTGATTCATTAGTTGATTCCTTTCGATTGGTTAGCTGCATTTGTTTCTCTGCTTAATTCGTCTTCTGTATTCAACATTGCCGACCAAACATCGTGCAATGCATGGGTGTATTCATAGCCTCTGGTTTTAGCAACCTGATTCTTGAAGTTTGAATATTCAATCTGGCTT
>Ga0222649_1000395_pt1 | contig 15054 bp, 17 predicted proteins | sample AntAcemetagen337_FD_179865 | JGI IMG/M metagenome (GOLD analysis project Ga0222649, IMG submission 179865) | Saline water microbial communities from Ace Lake, Antarctica - #337 | ecosystem: Environmental > Aquatic > Non-marine Saline and Alkaline > Saline | place: Antarctica: Ace Lake... | reverse complement strand
ATATCCCATTAATATTAAAATGATTAAAGCAATAACAATTTGGGGTAAAGGGTTATAAGCCATTTTATTATTCACCTATCTATTTAAAATATGGAAATAAAAATAATATATTTTTGTACATTTATTCAACTATACAACTACTTCAGAAGATTCTATTTTATATACAGGATTTCTCAATCCATAAGCATCCATCCCCATTGTCGCCATTAACCCATTTAATGGACCGGCGTTATATTCTTTAAATATGTCATTGCTATTTAAGTCATGATTAAACATTGTAAATTTACTTAATAATCCTGAAAATCCATTTAAAACCCTACTATCCCCACCAACGTATAATTTTCCAGAATGATTTAATTGTAACTTGTGTATATTAAATGCTGATCCTTTTTCTACGGGATTATCAGTATAATGTCCGTCTAAATATACTGCTACCGAACCATTACCAACATCATTTAAAACGAATGCTACATGAACCCATCTTTGTATAGGTATATAATTTATGGTAAATCCACATACATTACCTCCGCTATTATGAAATTTATCAAAGTTAGTATGATTAAATGCCGTATCGTATGTATTAAAATTATCAGCTTCGTGAGCAAATCTTACATGAATTTTATTTGATTTAGAATCAAGAATAATATACGGGGATGCATTTTTTATATTTATAGAGTTAGTCTTTTCGCTACTTATATGTGCTATATGTCTATACTCGCCACTACCGACATCCATATCAAATATATATATCCAGAAACAATATGAACGTCTATTTCCATTTCCTCCTTCAAGTGTATTAGTAAAAGAAAATGTTGATAATTCATTGCCTAAAATAGGAACCTCTGTTCCCTTAATTAATACTCGTGTCTGATATAATACGTTATCATTTAAAATATAATATATAATGTAGCAGATTATTGCAGATATAATTAATAAAATAATTATTAAATATAATGAACTTGAGTTATCATTCATAGAGTTCATTAACGCGTCTTTTGTATTAGCAACCGAAACATTACTTACAGCACTCGATACAACTCTAGTACTTTCGTTTAAAGCATCTCTGCCTCTACTCATAACATTGATATTTGAAACGGAATTGCTGACTGAAGAAATGCTATCAGATATACCGGAAAACACGCCGCCTCCGTTATTATTATAGGACCCCATATCTCCCATTTTTATTTAATTATCTAATTAAAGCATATAAATTTTCTATTACATAAATTAATATGATAGTTTGAAATTTGATATAATGGGAAATTACACGAATTATAAGCATATTTTATATTTTTTTTTTGTAATGATAGATAACTTAATATCTTCGTAAAGTTCCCGATATTTGACACTGAGTTTTTTTTATATTTAAAAAGAGATAAATAAAAAACACATGATGTTAATAAACCTATACATATTTCCGTATTATTATTAAATGTATAATAATCATAAATGCAAATAATTTCAATAAACTTTTTATAAAACTCGTTTTTTTGCGAAAGCGTTATTTTGCGTTTATTTAAATCAGCTATAAGGTTTTCATGAAACTTAAGTGGGATCATCCATATATCTTTACATATTATACGGCGTATTCTCTTTCTATCAAAATTATTATCATATAATATGTTTATGTCACTATTATCTTCGATAATATCTGAATATATAATTTCATCTTTTTTTTTGTATGAGTCTTCAAATAACTTTTCCAAGTTTCCATTTGACTTATCGTATAATACACTTATAGCTTTGGAAGTATGACCTTTTTTTAAAAGTATATTATTTATATCTTTTTTTAGCGGTATTTGCAAATTATAAATTTTACAAACTTTTTTAATTTCTCCTATTTTCTTTATTATATCATTATTTGTAATACATAATATTGGTATATTTTTATATTTTTTATCGGTTAATATTTTTAATAATGTTAAATTTATTGTTTTGTCAGCCATGAACATACAATCAAAATTATCTATAATTATTATTTTGTTTCTAATATTATTTGTAAGAACTTGAACAAGCGAAGAAGTAGTTGATTTATATATAATATCATTTAATTGATACGAAGAATAGCAATTGCTATTATCGATCGAAATTATCTCACAATTTAAATGCTCGCATATTTTATTGATAGAATAAGTTTTACCTATACACGTAGAACCAGCTATTATAATGCAACTACTTATAGATATTTTATTATTATAGTTAAAGTTTTTTAACCATAACAATATATTTATATATATATCATTATTACCACATAGACTTTCTATTATTTCCTTATCTTTTAAATCCATAATGTATATTATACGATAACTGTTTTTATGTATTTATTACCTCTAAAACTAAAACCATAAGATATGCTAATATTGCGAATATTGGTAAAATTAGAAAAAATGGAATAACCGTTGTTTCTTCGTCATTATATAATCCAAACCTTTTTATAGTTCCGTCTTTTGAGAAAATAATATATGGTTGAATTGCAAATACTAAAGAAATGATTAATAAATATATTACAAGTGTTATAACTTTTCGCGAAAGCATTCTTTATCTATTATTTTAATAAGGAAAGAAAAAAATGAATATAATATTAGTATCTTTCGCGATACTTTTAATTATTATATTGTATTTTACTATTATATTTTTAATAACCAATAACTATGAGAAATATGCGAACAATAGTATTATGATTATAGATAATTCTATGAATGTAAAACAATCTTATGAGATTAGTTCGGATAAACTCGTTGAAATAATAGACGATATTAAGAAAACAAATACTATAAATAATAAAATAATAGGTATTGAAAATAAAGATATTGTTCTATATATCGACCCTTACATAAATAAATATGTTTTTAGAAATAATCAAAACACCGATAAATACAATGATGGTATTTTTGTATGTTTAAGTCCTTTAAAATTAAAAGAAAATGACTGTATATGGGACTTTAGAGATAAGGTTATTGGTTATGTATATTTAAGTGATTATTTATTTATTCAAGCAATGATTAAAGGGTATAGACAAGATATAAAAAATGTAACATTGAAAAAAATACTCCCCGAAGATCTAAAAAAAAGCGATAAACAATTTGATTATCTATTCACATATATTGTCATAAATAGTGATTATATGGATTATATCAAAAATTTAAAATATTATATTAATGGACTAAAAGATGTTGATATTAATAGAATTAAAGCATTTTATCCATTTATAACCGAAAGTTATAATACTACAAAATTTTATTTTAGTAAAATTGAAGATAATAATATTTATGATATTTTTTTGAATGACGATCTAACATTGCTTCCTATTATGAAATATGACATTTTAAGAACTGTTGAAAACTTTATTACGAGATTAGATATACCGCACGATTATTATAATAAAGATAACGACGGAAATAATGTAAAAGGTTATGGATGTTTTGGCGATAGTTATGTAATAAATAAATATGAATGCGACTCAATATATAAAATAAATGGGCTTCCTAAAAAATATTATAGCGTATGGGATAAAAAATGCCACGCTAACGAAGAATGTCCTTATTATAAAAAAAATACTAAATATGTGAATATGCGAGGTGGTTGTATAAACGGATTATGTGAGCTACCTGTTGGTGTAAAAAGAATGGGTTTTAAAAAATATAAAGATAGAGATTTAAATAGTCCTATGTGTTATGATTGTGAAGATACAACAGACCTTAATTGTTGTTCGACACCGATAGATTTTGAAACAAATAAAACTTTAAAAAACGATTATGTTTTTGAAAATGATTTTGCTGAAAGAGAAAATAATAATTTAAACACAATAATTTCCTTATTAGATTATAGAAGATTATAAAAATATGATAGGTAATTTTGTTATAAATATATATAATCTGATTTCTATCATAATACTATTTATTATGTTTTTTATTGTTATAAAAAGATATTTAGAATTAGAAAAGTTTAATAATATTGAAGGGTTTGGTATGAATAATATTGGCGATGTAGTATATGATAACCCAGCTAAATATATAGCATCAAATACACGTATTCAATATGAAAATGCGGGTGTATTACCGTGGAATAGACATGTTATTAATTCAAGTATTCCATATGATGTAAATGTAAAAAAAGAGGCAGTTAATGTTTATTATTACGAATTTGATAATAAAACATATAAGGAAAAATTAAAAGAAATATTTAAAAATAATTGCGAAGAATTGATAATAGCAATTGATGGTAATATTTGGAATGACTGGGTAATACCAAAAACAATCAAAGATAAAAATACAATTATAAAATTAGTTACAAAATATAATAAAATATATAAGTTTGTTTATGATAAAATAAATAATAGTAATATTATGGATTTGCCAGGAGAAGATGTTAATCAAAAAATACAAATAGTTCATGATATTATGATTAGATATAAAACACATTCGCAATATGAAGAAAATTATATGTTTGATATAGACTTTATATTATACAGAGCTGGTAAATTTCAAGGAAAGCATGTTAAAATTATTGCTATAATAAATGGAGATGATATTAATATTATTTTATTGCGAATAATAGGTGTCATATCAGAGGATAAAATTGTATTACATCCTTATAAAGGCTATGATAATATGAATGTAAATTATTTTAATGAACATGTTCCAATGGTTTATGGTAATATAGAAAATGACAATAATAGTAGTATTGAAAATACGTTTATTATGTCAGACGAATATATGAATGAAGAGGTTGAAAAAATAATGTACAAAAGTCTTTTACGCGAAAACATACCACAAGACGTAGATATAGGAAATAACAATTTTATACCCAAACCCGAAGAACTGGTAAAACGTAATAGATGTTTCTTTTAATTTATATTAATTATTTTAGAGGTTAATTAAAAATGAATATATCAACGCGAAGAAAATCTAAAAGTAAAAGTAAAAGTTCAAGCAATTCTATTTTTGCAAAAGAAACATTTAAAGAGTTAAATGTTGCAAAAATACAAAAATTTCTAAAAAGTAATTTAATTGTTAATAGATATACATTAGATAATAGAGTTTCTTATCTAAATTATATTAAAAATAAATTAATTAATATCTCACCGAATGATTGTTTAGAAGAAAAAATGTTTGGTACTAATAAAGGATTTACTATTAAAAACATTATAAACTTGGAGAAAATAATTGGAAGTGATGGTTATAATGGTAAAATATATAGAACTTCAATTATTAATTCTTTTGGTACTTTTCCAATTGCAACAAAAATTATGGAAAATAATACTGAAAATAATTATGAAGTAGCATTGATGGATTATATAACTAATGATATAATTATTAATAAGAGATCTAAACATTTTCCAATAATGTATAAATCATGTTTATGCGAACGAAAAGATTATCCTAAAAAAGAAACATTAATATGTGTTAATGAAATAGCTAATGGAGATTTAACAACATTATTGAATAATCATATTATTATGAATGATAAAAACATTTTATTGAATATTTTATTTCAAACTTTTATTTCTATAGGAACATTTCATAATTATTTAAATCATATTCACAATGATTGCCATGGAGGTAACTTTCTATGGAATTATAATAATGAAAAAGGATATTATCATTATATATTCAATAAAAAAGATTATTATCTTAAGGCGTGTGGATATAATATTATGATTTATGACTATGGATATTCTAACATTATTAAATCAAAAAGAAGCATTGTTCAATTAAGTTCTGATTATGCAATGAGTGTTCCTGTATTTTTAAACGAAGAAATAGGATTAGATAGTAAAGGTTCGGCAGATCCACCAGAAGATATAATAGATGAATTAAATGAAATCATTCAACTATTGATGAAAAAAAGAAAAGTATTGGCAAGTAAATATAATATGGCGTCATCTTCTCCAAAGTCAAAATCTAATCCTATAAATAATAAAAAAGAATTATTTGAATATATTATTGAAAATATATTTAATGTATATTCGCCAACTGATATGTTTATATCAACATATCGCCCGAATAAAGTAATAAATAAATTGCCATTTTACATAGATAAATAAAACAATTATTTTTAATACCTAATATATAAACCTAATATATGTATATTTATTCAAAATGTCTATAGTAAAAAGATATGTATCATTGTGTGAAGATGATATAAAGTATTGCATATCTGGATTGATATGTGGTTGCACTGGATCTTATTATAGCGTTTATTCAAATGAACACATATTTAAAGTTATGCAAGGAGACTTTTCAAAAGATAGATTGAAATTATTACTATATACAAACATAATATCTATGATTGCTATGGCATTAAGGGGGGGGTTTTTTGCATATTCTCAAAAATGTATTAATGATAGAATACGGAAAAAGGTTTTTAATAAAATTATAAATCAAAATATTAAGTTTTACGAAACAGCACAAATTAACACATTACTTGAATATGTTACAAATGATATTAGAATAGTATCTGATATTATTTCTTTAAATATTAATATAATATCAAGATCTTATATACACATTATTGCAACAATATGGCTACTTTCAAAAATATCATTAAACTTAACAATATTATCTTGCATATTAATTCCAATTAACTTTATATTTTCTCATTTTTACGACGAAATATATAAAAAAATTATGATAGGATATGAAAAAACAAATAATGAATTAAATAGATATACATTGGAAACAATATCTCATATATCACTTATTAAGACTTATGCAACTGAACAAGAATCTAATAATAAATATATTAGACATTGTAATAAAATTATGAATTATAAATATAAAGAAACTTTATTATATGGTTCTAACTTATTAATTATTTCTAATATACCGACAATTATAACTATTTCAATTATATTTATAGCAAAATATTTTAATAATATTGATAATATGATGACATTTATATTGCACAATAAAAGTTTATATGAAAATATTAAATCAATAATTAATTTTAAAAGAGAATTTGTAAAATGTCGCGAACCTTATAATAGAATAATTAAAATATTAGACTCTAATTTAAAATACAATGGTTATTATATTCCTAAAAATGATATAGTTGGGGATATAACATTTAAAAATATAACATTTAAATATTCATCATCTGATACACCTATATTACAGAATTTTAATTTAAAAATAAAACATGGTGAAAAAATTGCTATAACTGGAAAGTCTGGTTCTGGAAAAAGTACAATTGTTAAATTATTAATAGGTATATTAGAAAACGATGATGGTACTATTCTAATAGATAATGTAGATATTAAAAATTATGATAATATATGGTTAAAAAAACGCATAGGATATGTTTCCCAAGATAGTATATTATTTACAGATACAATTGCTAATAATATAGCATATGGTCTTGATAATATTAGTGAAAATGATATTATTGAAGCAGCAAAACAAGCAAATGCTCACGAGTTTATAAATAAATTACCAAATAAATATCAAACAATTATTGAAGGAACAGAATTAAGTTCATTATCAGGAGGGCAAAGGCAACGAATATCAATAGCAAGGGCTTTAATAAGAAAACCGCAAATAATTATATTTGATGAAGCAACATCCGCGTTAGACCCAGAATGTGAAGAATTAGTTCAAAATGCTATTAGGGAATGTTATAAAACGCAAAATAACACAATGATTATAATCGCACACAAAAAAACAGCAATTAGTATAGCTGATAAAATATATAATTTAGATAATTCTAATATATATATAAAATAGTATGAAGATAGAATTTACTGATAAATTGGAAAATAAGAATGTTATAACTGTATCGTCAAAAAATAAAAACGCAAATATATATATAAATAATATTCTAAACATTATAACAGAATCATCAAATATAAAAAATAAATGCGATATTCTATCACCGAATATTAATGAAGATATAGTTTTTGATTTAAGTACTTTAAAAGGTATATTTATAAATGCATTTATATATAGAATAACACAAGGAATATATTCATTTGACAAATATAAAACAAAAAAAAATATTGAAAAAAATATTCTATTTTATGTTCCTCAAATATCAAATATAAAAAAACAAGAACTTATTAATATAATAGATTCTTCTAATTTAACAAGGGATATAGTAAATGAACCTTCGAATATATTTACACCCGCGAGGTTTTCAAAAAATGCGATTAGTATATTTAAAAATAGAAAATATATTGATATTAAAGTTTTTGATGATAAAATGATTAAAAAATTAGGATTAAATCTTGTATATGCAATAGGTGGTTTTTCTGAAAACAAACCTCGGTTTTTAATAATAGATTATAAGCCACCTAATTATAAAAAAACCATATCTATTGTTGGAAAAGGTGTTACAATAGATACTGGAGGATATTCTGTTAAAGTTTTTAATCATATGAATAATATGCATATGGACAAAGAAGGTGCGTCTATTTGTATTGGATTAGTAGATGCTTTATCAAAATCAAATTATGATAATAGAATTGTTTGTATATGCCCTCTTGTTGAAAATATAATATCAAATAATTCAACAAAACCAAATGATATTATAACAGCATATAATGGACAAACTGTTGAAATAATTGATGTCGACGCCGAAGGAAGATTAATATTAGCTGATGCTCTCGCATATACATGCAAAATATATAAACCAGATTATATATTAGATTTTGCAACATTAACAGGTTGGTCTGAAAATATTAATTGCCATACGAGTTTTACACATTTTACAACAAATGAGATGTTAGCAAATAGTGTTATAAAATATGGAAATATGTATGCTGAGAGAAGTTATAGAATACCAGCATGGCTCGAATATATGGAATATATAAAGTCTAATGTTGCTGATGTAAAAAATTATGGATTTGAATGTAAAAATAGCGATGGGTTTATGGCAAGTTTATTCTTAATGAACTTTATACCATTGGAATATAGAAATAAATGGATACATTTTGATATACGATTATCAAGTTATAACAATACTGTAAATGTTGCGGATGGATTTGCAACATTTCTTGCAATTATAAAAAATATATAGAATATATATGTGATTATATTACTTATAATAAATGAAATATATGTATTAATATTTAGAAAGACAGATTATTTTTTAACTTTCTTCTTTGCTTCCTTCTTTTCTACAACCTTTTCTTCTTTTATTTCATCATCTTCATCTTCATCTTCATCTTCTTCTTTATCTTTATTTTCTACAATTTCTTTATCTTTCGTTTCTACAACTTCTTCATCTTTCGTTTCTTCTTCTTTTTTATCTTTTTTTTCTACAACACCATCATTTGCTTCTTTATGTTTTTTCCATTCTTCACCAACCTTACGCATACGCTCTTCCTTAGCAATTCCTGGATAAGTTTCATTGATATAAGGTTGGATTTCTTTTACGAAAATTTGATATTTTGACAATTGAACAACTTTTACATTTCCATCGTCATCAAGTTTTTTATTATTTTTTGTAGGTTTTTTTTTATTCTTTACAGCATCTAATTTTTCTTCTTTTTTATCTTTTTTCCACTTTTTATAATGGTCTTCTACAGTCTTAAAGTCAATATCAATGATAGGAACAGAAATCAATGCGATTAGTTCTTTAGTAATTTGACATTGAACTTCGTTTTGGACATTATTTTCAATTGATGACATATTGGTATAATATTTGTATTATTAAACCAATATATCAATTTTTATTATTTTTCATTAAAAATCTTTTTTATTTTATAATTTTTTAATGAAAAAATAAAAAGGTTTTATTGAATAATCGCTTACATTTATCATATCATATAAGAAATATAAATAATGTTATTATATAATATTATGGAAAAAGTAGGAATTAGTATTCATTCTGGTTTAGGTAATCAAATATTTATGATTTTTTGCATGTTATCTTATTATATAGATAATTGTAATGACTATATAATATATTACAATGATGATTCAACAAAAAAATATTATTGGGATACTTTCTTTAAAAATATTAATAAAAAAATATCTAGCGGAAATATAAATATAGAAAAAACATACAAAGAACAATTTTTTAACTATAATAATATACCAAAATATGATTTTGATATAGTATTAAATGGTTATTTTCAAAGTGATAGGTATTTTAAACATAATATTGATAAAATAAAAAATATCATAGGATTGGAAAGTCAAATTATAAATGTGAAAAAAGAATATCCTGAATATTTCAAAAAAAAAACTATAGTTGTACATTTTCGCATAGGTGATTATTATAATCTTCAAAATCTTCATCCAATCAAACATATAAACTATTATATTAAATCATTTAATGCGTTGATAGAAAAAAATATAAATATACAAGAATATGATATTTTATATTTCTGTCAAGATATCGACAATAATATAGTTGAAGAATATATAAAAAGAATAAATATATATTTTAAATACTTGAACTTTGTAAAAGTATCTGATAATATTCCTGACTGGAAACAACTATTATTGATGAACTCTGCTGATCATTTTATAATAGGAAATAGTACATTTTCATGGATGGGAGCATATTTATCACATTCTTACGAAAAAAATAAAGCAATTGTTATATGTCCTGATGTTTGGTTTGGTCCTTATTATTCACATCATAATTTAGAAGATTTGCGTCCAATTGATTGGATTAAAATATGTGATTAAGACAAAATATTGCGAATAATTGCTATTTCTTCATTATATTTTTCAGTTGGAGTTTCAAGAATAATTATAGGAGAGTTTTTATTATTTTTTAGTTTTTTTATAAATTCTAGTATAGACTTTTCAGGAATTACACCATTTAGCATTGTTGCGTGTCTGTCTTTAAGAGACCCTTTTTGAACGCTACTGTTATTAAGATGGATCACTGATATATTTTTTTCATTTTTTTCAAATAAAATATCATAAGCTTCTATTAATTCATAACCTAATGCCCAAGTATGAGCAGTATCTAAACATATACCTATATATTTTTGTTGTTCTGTTGTAAAACTATTGTAGAAATTAACAAAGTCTTTTAAATCTTTTAATAATTCGGTTCCTTGCCCGGCTGGTGTTTCAATTATAAGTTTTGTATTATAACCTTTATTTTTCATTTCTTCAACAATATAATCAATTGATGTTTTCATATTTTTTAATCCATCTTCGTATGATAATTTAACATGTTTGCCGACATGTAATACAACACCTTCAGCATTTAACATATCGGAAATACATAATTCGTGCAAAATTAACTTAATCCAATAACATTCATCTATAGGCAATGTTCTTTTATTATTTTTATAATCATTTGCGATATTTATAGTATATGGCGAATGTATAACAAGATTAAAATTATAATCTAAAAGATATTTTTTTACATCTTCGCAAATATTACTATAGTTATTTATATTAACAAGAGATGCACTTAATGGGTTTGAAATAAATATTTGCAATGCGTTTCCACCATTATTTTTTATAGTATTCATTGTTTCGCATATTGTTTTACTTTTTTTAATATGTGCTCCAATAAAATAATTTATTTTCATTATTATAATAATAATAAATATATAATTTTATGTCATTTTTTATAGAGAAATCTTATAATCATTTATAAATAATTCTATTATTTTAAATTTTTCATTTGCAATATTTTTACCCATATCTGTTTTTATATGGAGCATTAAAGTTTTAGTTCTTGATTCAATATTTTCAATTACTTGATGTATTTTATTATTTTGTTTTATAATACCATATGTAAAATATCTTGAAATACCAATTGCTCCCAATGATTCAATTCTATCAGCATCTCTTACACAGTCTAACGATAATGAACTTATAACAATATTATTATTTTTCATTTCAATTTCTGTAGATAAACTTACATTACAAGCTATTTTAATAATATTATTCATAACTGATAACTCAAGAATGTCTTTAAAAAAAAGTTTCAAAGTTTCTTCCTGCGTTTGTTCTGAAAAATTGTATTTATGATCATTTATATCGTGAACTAAAGATGCTAATTCTATTTCAAATATTTCTTTTTTGCTTAAATTCAAATATTTCGCTAGTTTTATAGCTATATTTCTAACTCTAAAAACATGTTCATAACTATGAGAGTCATCATATTTTTCCATACATTCTTTTGCAAAGTTTTCTGTTTTTTTTATAATATCGTCATAAGACATATTACAAGCATAATTTAACATACATATCATTTTTTTATATGTTTAATATTATTATATACTACTTATTATATTCAAACTTTCCTATCTTTGTCTTTGTCTGGTAATCAAATAATTTATATGTATTCATTTGAGTTTTGTAAGTGTCACTAATATTATATTGATTTTCCCATTCGCCATTTTCATAAATTGGGCGAGTATATATACAACTTTTTTTATTAACAGAAAAACCTTTTATAAGACCTCCTTCTTTTTTTATAATACTATCTAAATCATTATTATCACATAATTTTGTTTTCATTTTTTCTGAAAATAAATTATGTTGCTTTAATGTATATTTTTTTGACAACGAAGACATATTACGACAAGATATTTGAGAACTTAAAGTTTTCATATCATAATTTTCGTCATGATCTATAGCATAATAGTTATTCATAAAACCTATTATATCTATATTATTAATATATTAATATATAAAAGATATTTATAGAAATGATAAAAAAATTACCGAATATATTCATATTTGATATAGATCAATGTATATTAGGTGATGTAAAATATATTTTAGGGGATTTCAATATATATGAACATATTGACAATTTATATCCTGGATATAAATACGATTATGAGACTGAATATGTATCTGATTTACATAAAGGTTTATTGCGACCTTATTTTAAAGAGTTTATATACTTCATAAATAAAAAATATGAAAATTGCGAAATATATTTATATTCAAATGGTTCGTATTCGTGGGTTAATGGTGTTGTTGGACCATTAATAGAAAAAGCAGCAGGTATTATTTTTAATAAGCCATATTTTACTAGAGAAAACTCTTTGTCTCACGAAAAGTCTTTATCTAAAGTTTATAAAATTATATTTAAAGGTCTTAAAGATAAATATGATAATGATTTATTAGAAAAAAATTATGATAATATAATAAATAATAGATTAGTTTTTATAGATAATTTAGAAGATAATACGACAACTCATAAAACAAGACAAATAAAATGTCCAGATTATGAAAATATTATTTACAGAGATGTATATGCTAAAATGCTAAAAATATATGGCAAAGATATTCTAAATACAGATATTGTTAAAAGATTTTTTGAAATGAATAAAATTAATTATAAAAACGAAGATGTTAATGATATAATTAGTAGCGATGTATTATATTATAATGCTAATAAAATGAGAAGTTTTAGATATTGCGAATTAATGAATATAAAGTCCAAACAAGACATATTTTTTAAGGTTCTAATAAAAAAATTATCTGGTTTAACAGATAAAAAAATTGCTCAAATAAATAAATTATTTATTATATAATATATAAAATAGAATGATTTATAATTTGACTAAAGAGAATAAAAAAGAGATTGAAAAAATATTGAAAACTGAAACTAATGTAAATGTATTGTATTATATGACATTTTGCGGACATTGTATTGACCTAAAGCCTAAATGGAATAAAATAGCTTCTAAATATGAAAATTCTAAAACTGTTTTTATTATTAATGTCGAAGCAGACTTTCTACAATATCTAGATAAAAAATATTTAAAAAATTTAGTTGGATATCCTACAATAATAAAGTATAACAAAGGTAAATTAACTACAGAATATGAAGGAGAACGAAGTTTTTCTAAATTAGAAAAGTTTATAACTAATAAAAGCGATTAAAAAGTAATTTAAGGATTATATGTGTATTCCTATATAATAAAGTATATAAAATGGATGAAACATCATCGCTTATAGACGAAATTATAAATGTACGAAAAAGAGAACCAACTGACGAAGAATTAGATTCTTTTAAAAATCTTGCCAATGATTATATTAAATACGATGACCAAATTAGAAAGTTGGAAATTGCTTTGAAAGAAAGAAAAAATCATCAAAGGGCAATAAGTGAATCAATGATAAAGTTTATGACTGTATTCGAATATAATGATTTAAATACTCAACACGGGCGTATTAAAATAAATAAAAAAGAATGTAAGGTTCCTATCAAAATGACAGATATCAAAGCAAAAATTATGCAACACGATGATGCTTTATATAAACAAATTTTTGAAGAGGAAACAGAAAAAGTAATGAAACAGAATCTCAAAAGAATTATACCAAAGGTAATATTGACAATATAAATAATTATTGAAATGTGCAAGTATGTTCTTTATCATTAGAACATCTAATTTCATCATAATCGTAAGATGTTGAATAATATGCATTTTTAATATTATATTTTTTAATTGTATTTTGACAATTAGGGCATGGTCTAGAGTATTTTAGAGGATTATCAAGACTGTCTGGACCAATCCTTACAACATATATATCACATTCGTTCAAAATATACTTTTGCTTCTTTTTAACGTGTGAAATTGCAGCTACTTCTGCGTGAATACTAAAGTCTCCCATATAATAATTAAAACCTGATGCTATAATTTTATCTTTATAAATTATAATTGCTCCGTGTTTATGCGTATACATAGGCGACTTAAGAGCAATTTTAGACGCTATATCTAAATATGATTTTTGTTTATCATTAGACATTTTAACAAAAGAATCATCTATACATTCAAAGTATTTTGATGTAAAATATCCTAATTTTTTAGTATCGTATCCTTCAATACCTTCCTTATATTTTTTTTTACGATTATTAATGTTTCCAAATGGGAGATGCTGTGCATTTCTAACGTCGACCATACTATTTTACTTATGTAATTATTACTTTTTATATTATATAGATATCAATTTTTTAAATAATGATATCAATCAAAATGAGTAGAGTAGCGTATAATTTATTAATTTCAAGAAAAATAAGAAAATGTTAAAAGTTATGGAATTATATAATTATGTACTCAAAATAGATTGGTTAATGTTTTTAAAATTGTTATAAATTGGTAATAAATAAAATGAGTAC
>Ga0222649_1000391_pt1 | contig 15092 bp, 30 predicted proteins | sample AntAcemetagen337_FD_179865 | JGI IMG/M metagenome (GOLD analysis project Ga0222649, IMG submission 179865) | Saline water microbial communities from Ace Lake, Antarctica - #337 | ecosystem: Environmental > Aquatic > Non-marine Saline and Alkaline > Saline | place: Antarctica: Ace Lake... | reverse complement strand
TAACTAGTTGGCTGTAGCACCCTGAATAACTAGTTCAGCAAGGGTTTGGACGATCCGCCCGGTCATGATGTGGTTAACAGAACGTTATTTCCCCATTTCTGGCACTGGTCATGTATATATACGCGCGGGGGCACCCTGGCCCCTCTCCCCCCTACCATTGTATACCGTTGCATACCGGGTTGTATACCATTGTATACCGTTGCATACCGGGTTGTATACCATTGTATACCGTTGTATACCGTTGTATACCGTCGCATACCGTAAACATGCAGTATCCTGAATGTAACAAGTCGTTACATGCGGTTAAAAATAGGGTATTGACGCGGGGTAGGGTTTTATAGACCATTCGCGACCCAATTAGATAGGGCAGGACGTATGACCTACCCCTAAAAAGGTCAATCATTATGACCTACCCCCGTCCCATGCAACCGCAAGGCGACTAACATTGCACCTATAAGTTGCAACCGTCGTACACCCCTATTTTAAGCCCGTACAACGCAAAGTATGGTTTAAGCCACCCTACCCCATAAAAACTAATCTCGCGTAACTACTTGATAACATTAGACAAAATAGGATTGTAACAATTCGTTACCGGAAGGACTACCATGACAGATTGACATTGCACCACGGCTCAACGCATGACGCGCACGCATCGCGTTTCAATACATATAAAGGGGGGTCACATTCCATTTATATAATACGAATTAAATTGAAATTAGATATCGTTTAGAATCAAAGGGTTAGACTAACGATCCCGTAACCCATTGAAATCAAACGATTCTTTTCTCTTGTAAGGTTGGGCCGGTATCGTCATACAGGTCATACGGAAAGCGAATCGGTCAAAACGGCGAACAAGCCCGGCCAGCCCTTTCCGTAGGCGGAGACTTCCCCGCCGACGCTGTTTGAAAATCTATTGGCCGACTAGGCCGTGACGCGCACCGTTAATAGGTTCGCCAGCGGTCTAACACAAGTCCCCGATAGTGTTTTGACCCGATAACAAGGTGAAGATTAGGACAATAATAGTCTGTGCTTCATACTTGTGACCCTAGTCTAGCGTTATGCTGGCGATCATGGGGCTGACTGTGTATCGTGCGGATTTAGAAGCGGTGTAACCGATTGGCGGCATCGACTGACATACGCACTTACGCCAGAACAGCGATAAGGGAAAGCTTATTTGTGCGACGTGATAGCAAGCGTCGTATCATATGCGCTTTCGCATAATAAAGGAAAATTAGAATGATTGAATATAAGGTTAAGGCGTACACCAATGGCGATAAGCATTGGTACCTTAATGGTAAGCTACATCGTGAGGATGGCCCTGCTATTGATTCGGCCCATGGTGATAAGTACTGGTACCTTAACGGAAAGAAACATCGTGAGGATGGCCCTGCTATTGAGTTTAGCAATGGCGATAAGCATTGGTACCTTAATGGTAAGCTACATCGTGAGGATGGCCCTGCTGTTGAGTGGGCCAATAGTGATAAGTTTTGGTACCTTAATGGTAAGCTACATCGTGAGGATGGCCCTGCTATTGAGCGTAGCAATGGTGATAAATATTGGTATCTAAACGATAGTCAACTAACAGAATCAGATCATAAAGCTGCTACTTCACCTAAGAAGCCTAGTTGTGAAGGTAAAGAAGTAGTAATTGATGGTATTACTTATGTACTAAAGGAGATTAAATATAATGACTAATGTAATTGTGTCTTGTGACAAGCTAAACGCTGAAACCGAACTTGCAATTCGTGTTGCGGCACTGAAGCAAGAGATTGCGGGCTTGAGCGACGAAAAGAAATTAGTGGATCAATTCGTCACTGCAATGGGCAGTGGCAAGGCAAGTTCCAAGCATTTAGCTACTATCTTTATTCGTGTTATAGGTAATAAGAATGACGGCTTTGACGTAAACCTGATTAGTCAGGCTTGCAATCGGCTCGACAAGGCAGGCGATGCACAGGGTGTCACCACAATCAAGCGGATTTACGGGGCTATCTTTGTGGGTGGCAAGGTTTCGATTAACAAAGATAAGTCTGGAATTGCCTTTAAGTCTAAGGGTTCGGTTGTGGACGTGACAGCCTTGGACCGTTTGATCGCCGCACAGTTTAGTGGCTTGTCCATCCGCAGCACTCTTGTGTCTCGTGTTCTTAACACTGAAAAGGCGGAGCCTAAGCCTGTTGATGAACGTATTGAAAGCCTTGCCGCACTTTGTGTGAAGGACGGCATGTCCGACGCCCATGCAATGGCTAAGTTCGAGGCTTCCTTGAAAGCAAGCCGCCTTGAGCGTGCTAACAAAGCGGCTCTTGCAAAGAAGTGATTAGTATAATGTAAGGCCGTGCATAAACCGTGCGGCCTTATCTGTATACCAATCAAACATAAATAAGGAATGTGAGATATGTTTACTGTTAGATTTACGTTTAGTGACCTGACCTATGCCACCCGCGTAGGTGTAACCTTGGATGAATTGCCTTTTGTTATTGAGATTGTGAAGCGGGACGTCCGTGGTCTCGAGATTAAGATGATAGCTCTGCTGCCCGTGGGCGGTTCAGTCTAATAAACTGTGTCAACTACGATGACACAACTACGTCCAACCCTATGTGAGAGGACTATTGCTATGCAAATTGTTATTAATGGGCAAGTGCGCCCAATGAACAAAACACTTGGCCTAGGTGTGATCTATGAAATAGTGGAAACCTTAGAGCGTGCTCACGGTTATACCTCCATCAAAACTAGCGATGTGATCGCCTTAACTAAAAGGAAAACATAATGTCAGGTTCAATCAATAGTGACTTTCAGTTAGACGTGTATGCGATGGGTATCGCTGAGGATGTAATGCGAGAAGTAGAGGAGTATGGTTCTGATGCTGACGATCTAATTCATGAACATGTGGACGGTTCTGAGCATGTGATCTACCACTATAAATCGCACTCAATATGTAAAAACTGTAATACCGACGCCGGTGAAGAGTTTGTGAAGGAAGTGGGTTATCCTAATCCTGTTACTTATGACAGCTTAGCTAGTGCGATCGCCTTTGGAGAGCTGCTACACCGCGTCCAACTGGCCTATAATGAATTGTTAGAGGAGTTAATCTAATGCGTATTTCAACAGCAATGAACCATAAAGCCCGCTACATATCAGCTATGTCTTCACTCTACGGTTGTGCGGCTATATCCGGCATGACATCTGGGGAGATAACCGGTGCTTCTTTGGCATTCCGCAAAGAATTCAATCATTGCCCCGGTTGGGTCCACTCTTTTGTGGATGGATATGAAACGGCTTTGCGAGAAGATATGTATAGGCATCAGTTAATGTTCGGCGGATATTACGAAGGTGTATTTTACAGCACCCATTCTAATCGCCCCGATTATTATGCAAAACATGGAATAGAACCCAACCAGTGGGCTGAGGGTGAAGGTGGTAGTTTAGTGGGGCTTGGCCACTATTGGAAAACTACAGCCAAGCCCGAAGTATATTTCACAGGTTCCTTCTAATGTAATCTTACCCCAAAGGGATTAACTACCATGACATACATTGCTTTAGTTATAACAATCTTTCATGCCGATTGGCAGCAAAGCATCTATCTAGGTGAATATTTAGTGGATGATTGCCTCAATATGGCGGATCAAATATCACAAGGTTTGGCTGATAATGCTGACGTTGTGTGTGAATACGTAGGTAGGATGGAATAAAATGTATTTACCTAAGGTACTATTCTCTATTGATAATGTGGCTAGTCTTCACACTGTGGCCACCTTCACTCGTTTTCTTGATACTAAACGTGCTATGGGCAAGTTGGCAGATTCTGTGACTATGTGTGTTGGATCGTACTTCGGGGAGCTTGAGCCATCTTTTATGATGGGTCGGGCTGACTTCTTTGAATTCATTCGTGGTACTGACTGGGTGGCGGATCAACAGAGCGTGTTGCATGTGCCCGGTGATGTACGTCAACCATGCACGCTGGAGTACCAAGATAGTGACCGCGTCGAAACCCTTGGTAGTATGCGTGAAATATCTTACAATTTAGCTAAGAGTATTGAGAGCTGGACTTATGTTCAAGCCACAGGTAAATACTTTACATGTGAGGTGTGATGCAATGTCTTACATACAGAATGGCGACCATGTTCGTAGTCTACAATCCATTAAGGAGAGACCAGTATGACTGATTGCAGGGGTTTCATATATTTAGGAGAAGTAAGATGATTGAATATACAGTTAAAGTTTCTGACTTTGGTGATAAGTGGTGGTACCTCAACGGTAGGCTACACCGAGAAGATGGGCCAGCTATTGAGTACGGCAATGGTGATAAGTCTTGGTACCTTAACGGTAAGCAACACCGAGAAGATGGACCAGCTATTGAGTATAGCTCTGGTCACAAGTCTTGGTACCTTAATGGTAAGAACCTAACAGAAGCAAAACATAAAGCTGCTACTTCACCCAAGAAGCTTAGTTGTGAAGGTAAAGAAGTAGTAATTGATGGTATTACTTATGTACTAAAGGAGAAGTAAGATGGTTGAATATACAGTTAAAGCATACACTTTAGGTTAAGCTATAACACTAGTGACCATGTTTTCATTAATATAGATGGAGTAGATAAAGTGCAACAGGACGAACAAATCAAGATAGATGAAGACACCGTGGAACCGGAAGTAGGTATGATGGTGTCCGTTAGTGACTCAGTCTACTGGGGCGAGATAATTGCTATCCGTAGGTCGCCAGACATGTACCAGACAGAGGAGTATTACCACGTAGCGTATGCCTCTGGCACTGGTGTTAAGCTTGCTTGTTTCCGCCACCTCTCTAACCTTAAGTTTCAACCTATAGGAGAGGCTACTAGTTACAAGTGTACTGTGTCTGATATGCTGGGTTCTCAGAAGACTAGTAAGTACGGTAGCATCGCTGATGTAGCTGAGGCTGCCCTTGACTTTGAAGTAGACCCTAATCCTTTAAGTGTTGGTACTAAAGGTGTAGCTAGGCTTCGTCAGTTCTGCGTTGATCAGGGCTTGTATGGTTCTTACCTGTCTAATTACCTGACACCTTACATTCACATGGCTAGTGCTGAGGAGGGGGGTTCTAACATCAGTCTGTACCTTACCTCTAAGGATCGTAAGCGGGATCGTCTTACTTCTATGAAACCGGGCCGTGCCTTTCGTCACATGTTCCCTAATGCAGACGACACCAAAATCTCTAGTGCTACTGAGGCTTGGATTGAGTACAATCAGACCCGTGACTTAACCTTGGTTGTGGGTAAGGAACGGGTTGACTTCCGCAATGCCTACAATGGTATTCGTGGTGACTATCGCAACCCTGCCTGTACTTTCAACCGTAAATCAATCGCTACCTCCTGTATGCAGGGTGTTGATATTTACGACACTAACAGGGATGCTATATCACCCGCTGAGGCTTATGCGTCTGGTGACTTCGAGATTGCTTACCTGACTAATGGTAAAGGGGGCAGCAATATGCGTATCTTTGGTCGTGTGGTGTTTGCCCCTAACGACAAGTCTAAGACTTACCTTGCATCTGGTCCTGTGTACGGGGCCTGTGAACAGTCGTTGGACCTACTGCACAAGTACCTAGTGAATAGGGCAAAAGAGGAAGGCCATTCTAGTGACGAGGGAGACGGAGTTGAGTTTGATATTGACTTCGGTTGGCGTGGCTTGCGCCTCCTCACTATATATAATATTAATGATAACTTAGTTGGACCTTACATAGACGGTGATATCCAAGGTTCCTTAGAGGGTGGATACATCACACTAGGCGAATACGGTGACTACTCGTTCGAGAGTACTGACGGTACTATTGAGCAGGGTTGCCGCTGCGACACCTGTGGTGATACTGTAAACGAAGATGAATTATACCAAATGGACGATGAGACGCTGTGTGAGCACTGCTTTAACCAGAGTTATGTCTTCCTAGAAAATGGTGATACGGTGCATATAGATGAAGCTGTTCACGCTAACAGCTACGATCGAAGATACACTAGACAAGGCTGGTACTTGCTCGACGAGGTAGTACACTGTGAGTGTGTAGACGAGTACTGGGTTGCTGATGACTGCACCTATGCTGAGCTCACTGATCAGTATGTACCCAATAAGCAGGTTGACCAGTTCCCTGAGCTGTTCAACGAAGAAGAAGAAGAAGAAGAGGAAGCTGCGTAATGACACAATCTATACACACGTTAATAAGTATGTTAGGGCACATGAGGCCTGCCTATAGCTTATCTGAGAAGAAGTTCTGTGAGCTATACCTAGAGCCTGAGTTTGGTAAGCCTGATGTACATGGCAACTACATCAAGATCATTGGTAAGTTCCCTAAGATAGCCTTCACTGCGCACACTGACACGGTACACAGCATACAAGGCATCCAGAAGTTAGCTATAGAAAATAGTGTGGTAACATCTGTTACTGGCTCATGCCTTGGGGCTGACTGCACCACTGGGCTATGGCTCATGCTAGGTATGATTGAGCGGGGCGTAGAGGGTGTATATATTGCTCATGCCGCCGAGGAGATCGGAGGGGTAGGAAGTAGCAGTCTAGTAAGGGACAATCCTACTTGGATAGACGATCTTGACTTCTGTATCTCCTTCGATCGCTTCGGCACCAATAGTGTTATCACACACCAAGGTGGCCAACGTACTGCTAGTGACGCCTTTGTTGACTCGTTCATTAAGGCCACTGGCTTGCAAGCGTACGGCTCTGACAAGTACGGCACCTATACTGACTCAATGGAGTACGCCGACCTAGTGCCTGAGTGTACCAACATCAGCGTAGGATACGACCATCAACACACACCCAATGAGAATCAAGACCTAACCTTCGCTGCAATGCTGCTTGAGAAGCTCTGTGAGGCTGACTGGGCGCTCTTAGAGGCCCATCGTGACCCAAGGGTAGTAGAACTTGACGACTACTCCCACTACGCCGCTGTGGAAGCCTCAGAGGGTGATGCAATAGAGGCACTACAGAGACTTATTACTGATCGCCCTGTTACTATCGCTGGACTTCTGTTTGAGTATGGCTTTACGGTGGAGGGATTGTGTGAGGAGTTGAACCTAGACATGCAAGACTACTCATACTATACTGACAACTACTACGGCAACAAGTTCTTCGATCAACAAGAAATACCATATTAAGGATTTACTTCTATGACTAACCATTACCTAGTACGTATCAAAAGCTCAACTGGCTACACTGTCCACGAGGAGGCAGCCGATAGCCTCAGTGCTGCTGTAACAGTAGCAGACGAGAACGGTATCAAAGGTGATCTAGTGATCATCCAAGAGGCTACAACAGGTGTAGATGGTGTTTCAGACTGCCACCTACTTGTGCAGTCTTACTATGTATCTGATCCCTACTAATTTAGTACTTGACAAGAATACTGTTCTTTTGTTATAATAGGCTTTAGCCTCCTTAAGGTAGTACTTAAGGTTATAGAGTGTTATGAGTAGTAATAATAAGTAATACTTAAGGTATAACTTATAGTACACAAACAAGGAGACTAACAGTGGCTACTAAGAAAACATACACCGCATTGACGTTCACGAGCTTGGCCTTGCTCTTGTCTGGCTGCTCTACCCCACCACCTATATGTGACCGATCAACCCAACAGTGGGGCAAGCTCGGTACACAAGAGGATGTGTGCAAGGTTACTAAGGTTGTGGCATACCTGCCAAGCAGTGCTAACTGGCCTGACAAGAAGGATAAGTCACCTGTCACCTTGGCAGTCCAACTTTATTACCAGACTACCACACCTCCGGCTCATACACCTACGGAGACCCCTCAAACAGGCTCACCAGACACACCTGACGAGCCTAGCCCTGACACCCCTACCAGTAAGGCACCAGACACACCTGACGAGCCTACTACTGATAAGCCAAAGGGTCCACAAGGCAACAACGGGTTTGGTAATGGTGATCAAGACGCACCGGGTGGATCAGAGGGCAACAATAACGCAGAGAACGCTGGGGTAACAAGGATGGTACTGGTGATAAGCCGGGAAAAGGAAAGAAGTAATACTTATGACTATCTCAAATCAAATTGACGCACTCTTACTTCAAGTCTATGAGGTAGAGGAGCCACTAGAGGATAAGCTCATTGCAGCCCTTGTGGCTCTGGAGCTTCTCTGTACACGGTCTAGCATGGTGTACGACTACTTAGAGTCAGACGCCTTTGATGTGGAGGGTATGGACAACTATATTGACACTATCCTACCCCCACCTACAATCCATTAAGGAGAGACCATTATGACTGATTGCAGAGGTTTTATAGGTCTATTCTTTCCTGCACCACCCGACGACCCTTGTGACGACGTGTCGCACTGGGCTTCATATATTTAGGAGAAGTAAGATGATTGAATATACAGTTAAAGTATACACTAATGGTAATAAGCTTTGGTACCTTAAAGGTAAGCATCACCGAGAAGATGGCCCTGCTGTTGAGTGGGCCAATGGTGATAAGTTTTGGTACCTCAACGGTAAGCAACTAACAGAAGCAGATCATAAAGCTGCTACTTCACCTAAGGTTACTTGTAATGGTAAAGAAGTAGTAATTGATGGTATTACTTATGTACTAAAGGAGAAGTAAGATGATTGAGTATACAGTTAAAGTAGACACTAATGGTAATAAGTCTTGGTACCTTAATGGTAAGCAACACCGAGAAGATGGCCCTTCTGTTGAGTATAGCAATGGTGATAAGTATTGGTACCTCAAAGGTAAGCAACTAACAGAGGCAGAGCATAAAGCTGCTACTTCACCTAAGAAGCCTAGTTGTAATGGTAAAGAAGTAGTAATTGATGGTATTACTTATGTACTAAAGGAGAAGTAAGATGATTGAGTATACAGTTAAAGTAGACACTAATGGTGATAAGTCTTGGTACCTCAACGGTAAGCTACACCGAGAAGATGGACCAGCTATTGAGCATATCAATGGTACTAAGTGGTGGTACCTAAACGATAAGCAACACCGAGAAGATGGTCCTGCTATTGAGTGGGCCAATGGTGATAAGTCTTGGTACCTCAACGGTAAGCTACACCGAGAAGATGGACCAGCTATTGAGCATATCAATGGTGATAAGTCTTGGTACCTTAATGGTAAGCAACACCGAGAAGATGGTCCTGCTATTGAGTGGGCCAATGTTGGGAAGTATTGGTACCTCAACGGTAAGCAACACCGAGAAGATGGACCAGCTATTGAGTATAACAATGGTGATAAGTATTGGTACCTCAAAGGTAAGCAACTAACAGAGGCAGAGCATAAAGCTGCTACTTCACCTAAGAAGCCTAGTTGTAATGGTAAAGAAGTAGTAATTGATGGTATTACTTATATTCTAAAGGAGAGTAAATAAGATGCCACTATGCTATAAAGACAAGACGTTCTGTGCGTCTGATTGCACCAACACAACCTGCCATAGACACTTCGGGGAGGCTGAACGAGATGGTTCACGTAAGTGGTGGTCCCACGACCCTGACAACGCACCTATTGCTATGGCTGACTTTTCAGATGTCTGTGAGGCTTATATAAAAGGAGAAACAAAATGAAGTTCACTAACACAGACCCAAGTGGTTATACAGTTACCCTAGAGTTTAATGCTGATAACGTAGGTATACAAGAGGTGTTGAAACACTTTACATACTTCTTGAGAGGGTGTAGCTACATTATAGACTCAGACCAATACATATCGTTGGAAAAAGATGACTGAGTATACACCTGACAACTGGGTCATTTTCAAACTGAAAGGTGATGACCCTCACTACCGTGTTCTAGGCGGGTGGAGTGGCGGTTACTTAGATGGCGATAGCTGGCGAATGAACAGCGGTATCATTCGTGTTGACGATGCTGACGGCCACTGGTTCTTCTACGGCAGCTCTGGCTCTGTGTATCGTTGTAATAAACGTTCTTGTATGTTAAGGATGAATAACGCAGGGGTATGGACACGACTACAAGAACTTCACGGTGATAAAGTTGAAATGATGCCAGAAGATACTGACTGGTTGAATATGGATTGGATTATCAAATGACTAAACCAGAAGAACTTAAGGCTGCAATGGATGCTGCTTTGGCTACTTATGATGCTGCTGCTCGTGCTGCTGAGGCTGAGGCTGCTTATGCTGATGCTGATGCTTATTATGCTGAACTCATAATGCAAAGTATCGTTGATTTAGGGCAAGCACAAGATGCATATGAAGCGCAGTTAGTGGTAGAGAAGAAGTTAGCTGACTTAAACGATAATATTAAAGATTTGTTTAATCTACTTGATGCTACTGAAGAAACGGATGATGGGAGATTACACCGCCCAGTTCAAATAGTTTGTGCCCGTACTGAAATGTTGATAAAACTTGAGAACGTTTTAGCTACATTGAAAAGCACGTTAAATGAAACTATTCAAACACCAACCTTGTAATCAAGATTTAGATTGGAGAGTAAATAAGATGATTGAATGTACAGTTAAAGTATACACTAATGGTGATAAGTTTTGGCACCTTAACGGTAAGCGGCACCGAGAAGATGGGCCTGCTACTGAGTATAGCAGTGGTGATAAGTCTTGGTACATCAACGGTAAGCTACACCGAGAAGATGGCCCTGCTGTTGAGCATATCAATGGTACTAAGTGGTGGTACCTAAACGATAAGCAACACCGAGAAGATGGTCCTGCTATTGAGTATAGCGATGGTGATAAGTGGTGGTACCTCAACGGTAGGCTACACCGAGAAGATGGACCAGCTATTGAGTGGGCCAATGTTGGGAAGTGGTGGTACCTTAAAGGTAAGCATCACCGAGAAGATGGACCGGCTATTGAGCATAGCAATGGTTCTAAGTCTTGGTACCTTAACGGTAAGCAACTAACAGAAGCAGAGCATAAAGCTGCTACTTCACCTAAGAAGAAGCCTAGGTGTAATGGTAAAGAAGTAGTAATTGATGGTATTACTTATGTACTAAAGGGGAAATAGAAATGGCTATGGATATCGGAGTAATACTAGACTTAGCTCAGACTCTTATTATTATTGGTATGGGCTACTTCATATACCTTCTTACTAATTCAGCGATCGAACAGGAGGAGATGATGGATGTTATTGTCGAGAAGCATAACGACCTAGTTGAGGGTGTGTCCGAGGTATTTAAACAGATCATCAGTGTATCTGATGGTGCTAACCACCCTGACTATAAGGAACCTACAGACGATGACTAAGGTACTAGAACACCCACAGACAGAGGAGCTACGTGAAGCTGACCTAGGCACTACCTTAGATCGTATGACTTACGAAGCTACCTTATATGTAGTGGTACCCGACTACTTCCACTTGGACGACCTACTACCCAACCAGATTGAGTTTACTGACTTATCTGAATTTAATCGGTTCCTCAACTGGACTAGTTACCCCTGCAATGTATCAACAATAAGGGAGAGAACACAATGTACCACTATTTCAAGCTAGAAGGTGTGGAGTGCGATACTATCTTTACTAAGTACAGCAGGACGTACCGGCATGACATGAGCTACAGCGCTGTTATCTTAGAAGGCCCCTTGAAGGGTTACGAGGTTATCATCGGACCTAAGATTTGGCTTGAAGAGTTAGACGTTTACGAAGTTAAAATGAAAAACCAAGGAGAACTACCACTATGACTAATAGTCTGACACCAACCGACGACGACCTTGTATCTCAGGAGATTAACCTATTGGACCGGGAAGGTCTAGGGACTGTTGGGGCAGCACTGACTGGCTTCCCTGAGAATGCACAAGTTGTCCAGAACCTACTACTAACAGCAATGATCTTAGGCAAGGGCCTAGGTATCCCAGACGATGACCTTATCAGATTAGCAACTCAGAATGTTGACATAGCTGTTCAAGTACTTGGAGGTAATAAGACTGATGACTAATCAAATTATCTGCCAACTTAACCCTGACGTACCACCCACAGGATCAGACCTAGGTATCGTTAATGCAGCACGTAAGAGCTTTGGTAGACGAAGTGAGTGGGACGTTCATCGTGAGGACTCTGGTGACACGCTTGTAAAGACACTAAAGCCCAAAGACAAACGACTGCTTGAGTTCCTCATTCGAGGTATGACTACCTATGACTTTGACACCTTCCTTGATGCTGTTGATGAAGCAACAAAAGTGGACTTCAGTGGACTCATTAATGATCCAGTTACAAAGCTTCTATGGGAGTGGCGCAATACACCATCACATGATACACCAGTTAATCACTCCTTCTTTAGTTTTGAAGTGAAGGCACCTATCTTTGTGGCACGGCACCTAGTCAAGCATGAGTATCTTATCATGTCTGAGTATTCCCGCCGGTACATCACGGACGATGTGGAGTTCTATAAGCCTGAGGTATGGCGGGCTAAAGCAGACGATGTTAAGCAAGGGTCCAGCAATACTCTAAGTATCTACAATGAAGACGATGTTGAGGTCACAGAGTACACTAAGTACGCTATGGACACCTACACTAAGCTGATAGAGGCCAACGTAGCGCCAGAACAAGCCCGTATGGTACTGCCTCAGTCCCTTATGACCTCATGGACATGGAGTGGTACACTAGGGGCCTTTGGTAATATGTGCAAGCTTCGCCTAAGTAAGGACACTCAGTACGAAACCCGCCTTGTAGCTAAGCAAGTCTACACAGAACTTAAGAAGCAGTTCCCTGTAGCTGCACCTATGATTGTAGAAGGGGTGTTCTGACATGTTTAAACTTATAGATTTGGTTTGTGCTTGCCAGACTAATATTAGTAAGGTATACTGCCAACTTAACCCCTAACCAGTAGGAGACACCACCTTGTTTACCGTTGAGCACTCAGAAGATTTTAGCGTAGTAACCTCCTTAGACGATAGAGGTAGGTTAGGTGATGTAAGGCTCACCTTGTACGATAATTCAGTCTACATATCCCAGTGGGATGAGGAGTTACAGAAGAACAGCCTGATTGAAATGAGTGCCCTACAATGGTTGGAGATCGTAAAGTCGATGGACCAAACTGAGGGAGCTTACTTCCTTGATGCAATAGGAGATTGAGGTGAATGGCTAATGATAACCTTACATTACAACCCTGCCCCTACATAGCCTGCGGGTCACATGACGCCTTCAGTTACCACACTGTCGATATGGTCGGGCATTGCTTCAGTTGCAAGACTGCTTACCCTAACCGTGCATCTAAGTTTGACTGGGCAGAAGATAAGTATCCATTAAAAGAAAGGAAGCCCCCTGTGGCCCAAAGAGAAGTAACCAAGAGTACCTATGAAGGTATCCGAGGTATCGACCCTGACGTATGTCAGCTATACGGCATCCAGTTGCAGTTAGATTCTAACGACGTGCCAGTTAGATACGCCTTCAAGTGGACTGACAACGTCAAGTACCGAGGGTACGACGAGAAGAAGTTCTGGAACAAAACTAAAGGAGCCCCACTCAATGACCTATTTGGCCCTGACTTTAACGCTGGTAGTTCTAACCGCTTATACCTAACCGAGGGAGAATTTGACGCTGCCAGCCTCTACCAAATTTTAGGTAAGAGCTTCCCAGTTAAGTCCTTGCCATCCTCTAGCCTGTCTGACTTGTGGATCAAGTCTAACTTCGAGTACATGAATAGTTTTAAGGAAGTAGTCTACGCTGGTGAGTTAAGTGACGCTGCTGGCGCTGGATGTGCTGAACGGCTATACCAGCTGTTCCCTGAGAAGTTCTGGTATGTACCTATGACCTTACATAAGGATGCTAACGAGTTCTTGACTGAAGGTGCTAGCAACGAGCTGATGTGGTCTGCACGTAAGCCACAGCGGTTTAGTCCTGACAACTTCTTCATCGGCGACAAAGACATCGCTGATGCAATTACTGCAGAGAACCCCTATTCTTACGTACCCACTGGTCATTCTGGGCTAGACTCTAAGATACGTGGGCTGGTCAAAGGTGGTCTTACATTCGTCAAGGCACCTCGTGGCGGCGGTAAGACAGAGCTTATGCGCTTCTTTGAGTGCGGTCTACTTACTAATGACCCTGACGTTGTTATCTCTATGATCCACATGGAGGAGATGCGCTCCACCACCTACCGATCAATGGCTACCTATGAGTTGGGTATCAATGTTCGGACTAAAGAGGATGCAGCTTCTAACGGCATATCAGAGGAAGACGTGATCAAGGCAGCTCAGAAGATGGGAGACAACAGAACAGTGATGTTCGAGCTGCGATCTCATGACGACCCTATGAAAATCCTAGACTATGTTCGTATGGCTGCCACTGTATACGGTGCTGATTATGTGTTCATTGACCACGTACAACGACTGGCCTACCTGTCACAGGGTGGCGCTGATGGCGCTACGTCCTTGCTTACAGCGGTAGGCTCACGCATGGCACAGCTAGCTAAGGAGCTTGACATTGGTGTTATCTTCATCAGTCAGACAAATGACGAAGGTCGAACGAAATACGCTGGCGCTCTTGAAGAGGAGGCCATCATATGTATGAAACTTGTCAGAGATACTGAGAGTGAGGATGAAGACATACGTAATACTACTGAGTTTGTAATTGACAAAAATCGCCCATTCTCTAAGTTAGGTTCAGCTGGTTCTGTCTTCTATAACTCTGAAACTACACTATTGGAGGAGTACGGTTTTAATGGAGTATGACGTTGACGACTTTGAATTAGTACTTGACAGGTATGTTGAGGAGACTAGTCTCTTTGAGACAGCAAGTGAACTGCAAGATATTAACAACCAGAAGAAGGAAGCTGAGTTTACTGCACTTACTAAACAACTTATGAGGGCTGAGGCAAACCTTCACGTAGTTAAGGGCGCAGGTTGTGCCTTGTGGTTCATCGAAGCTTTACGTGATCATGTTGACCTTCTAACCTTAGACCTTCTTGACTTTGATAATGAGGACTAGTATAATGAATAAAGATTTAGATTACCCAGACAATGACACAGGATACAAGCGCATGACTGACACACGCAAGGACGCGCTGAAGACCGAGAAGGACTTTTGGAACATTGCTAACATTCCAAACAGCCGCCGCAGTCCTATGGAACATGAGCGGGACATGCCGGATGCACAGACAGACGCGCCGGAACGGATTTGGGCGATGCCGATAGAAACCGTGAACAATGAACCAAGTTGGATTGA
>Ga0222649_1000385_pt1 | contig 15238 bp, 13 predicted proteins | sample AntAcemetagen337_FD_179865 | JGI IMG/M metagenome (GOLD analysis project Ga0222649, IMG submission 179865) | Saline water microbial communities from Ace Lake, Antarctica - #337 | ecosystem: Environmental > Aquatic > Non-marine Saline and Alkaline > Saline | place: Antarctica: Ace Lake... | reverse complement strand
ATTCCTGACGCACCAGAAAATCTAATAAAATTATCATCAGATTTAATACTTAAAAACTCTGGCGAGTCATTAATTATTGTCCTTAATTTTAAATTATTATTATGTATGTCTCGATATATTGCATTACCAATTGTTAATGTAAGACCTGTAGTTAAACTTCCAAACACATTGATTGATGTTGACCCATTAGTTTGAAAACCAGTTAGCCATGTTGTTTGAGAATACCCAACACCAGAATAATTATAAAGATTAATATTATTACCAACATTTATAGTAACATCACAATCACTTAACTCCCAAGTCGAAATATCGAAATTATAAATCCAAGATTTAGTTCTTGTACTATCAACATATGCACGTCTTAATACACCACCTTGTATTGGTGAACCTAATTTAACAATACTATTTTCAACATAATACCAATTATATTCAGAATAATAAGAACCATTAAATATGAGTGGTGATGTTGGAAACCCAGATAAATCAAGTCTTTGTATTCCAGTTTGACCACTAAAAAAACCAAGATTTGTTGCTCCAGTAATACCAACAAAATGTCCTGACGAACCAGTCTTTTCAATCAATTCACCATTACTAATACCATCCTTAAACCAATACTCAACATTAGTTGAACCTGATTCGAGAAGTACTGTTAAACCCTTATATCTCTCGCTTGGAATAATTATCGAATATACTTCAGTTGTAGCTGAATACGGTACTTGAGCACCATTTGATGTCCTTGGACTCAAATAACGCTTATCTATTGGATTAGGTGCAGCTATTTTAAAATTTTCTTGATATTGTGCCATATTTAACTATTTTTATATGTTATTGAATAACCATTAACGCTAGTGCCGTAACTACTAATATAAAACCTATATGATACATTAGTATTCCAATCACTACCAGTTGGTGATGTAATCCCCACAGTTGTTGGTGATGTTGCGAATAACCCACCAGCAAATGGAATATCACCCTTATTATTTAAATCATTACCCCCTTGCCATTTAGTTTTAATTGGACTACCAAATGGTGTTGCAACCCAGATATATTGACCAACAGCACCATAATTATCAACAATTATATCACCACCACTATTTGCAACACATTTTTTATTAGCAAGTGCAGCACTTTCAATTAATGATTGACCAGCCACAGGTGTGGTATTACTAACTCCCCAGAACCAAGGATAAACACCACAAACAGTTCTACTCGCTACTGGAACATTACCTGCGGGACATGTTGTTGGAATTGTATTTGTGGGTGGATTTAACCAAAAATATTGTGTACCATCACTTTTGAATGGAGTAGGACCGCCAGGATGTGTTGTGATTAATGTTGTAGTATTATTTCCTAACGTAATTTTACGTGATGCATATGTAACCGAATTAGCCAATAATGATGTTGCTGAAACACAAACAACACCATTAAAATCAACATAAGTATAGCAAGTAGGAAGAATAGTTCTGATGGTAGGACCGCCATATCCCGGATTTACAGTTCCTCGATTATATGCACCATTTGCAGTAAACACAACTTCACTTCCAGCCTCAAATACTGATGTTGATGGTATTAGTGATAATGTATTAAAGGGTGAATTTAATGCTGGTAATAATGTAGGAACTAAAATTTCTTGTAAAATGTCTTGAATTGGCATATTATATAAACAAGTATTTAAATTTATTCCACCAACGGCACAACTAACTTTATCTGGGTACATATATTTACCAGTACCACCACTTGAAGATGATTCCATTAATCTGATAACACCTACCGAACCATCATATGTTAAAACATGATTATTAGTTTCACCAGTTGCATGAATAGGTATGTTTCCAGAATCACCAACAAGAGTAAAACCACTTGTTGTTAAAATCTGAGTTTGACCTGATAATTCAAGAACACTATTAGGTAATTGTTTAAATTGTACCTTATCTAAATTTGGACGAGAAAAAAATGCCATATCTTATTATTTGTAATTTATACTTATTTTTATGTAACACCATGACCGTACCCCTAATTACTAAATCCAAAGGGTTGTCTTTGGTAATACTTATAATAAATACAAAAGAAAAGCATTTAAAACGATAAGAATTGATTAAAATATGAGAAAATAAAAAACCCTCATCAGATTACTCCGATGAGGGTTTTTAGAAAATAACCATTTTAAGTATATGGTGAGTGATTTACATTCTACAATAATATAATTAAAACTGAATCATTAATTCACACTATCAACATCACTTTTTAGGTTAAATTCATAAAAAAAGCACCATGTCACTTCATGAGTATTAAAACCGCCACATTCGGAGGTATGCTTTTAAACGTTACCTCAAAGTTTGTGTTTCCACAGGGACTATGAGGAATTGTAGCGAGTGAGGGATTCGAACCCCCGACCTCCGGGTTATGAGCCCGGTGAGATACCAACTTCTACCAACTCGCAATATATATATGTCAAATATAAAACATTTATTTTATATAAACAAACATTTTATAAAAATTATAACTCTTTTGAAAATATAAATACGTTCATATAACAAAAAATTGTAACTTTTTTATGATTATAATTATTCTTTTTTTATAACATGTTGATGTCCACGCATTTTAGATAAGATATCATGAACTGTTTTATCATCACCTTGTGATTCATCAGTATTAGTTGTTTGAATTTTTGATAATAAATCATCAAGATTAATTTCATTATTTATTATCGGTTGTGTCTCAAAAGATGTTTCGTTAATATTTTCAGATTCACATGTTTTTTTAATTACCTCAATTGCATCAACACTATTTATTTTTTTAGTTTCAAAAATAACTGCTTCTGGTTTCATTTCAATTTCAGGTAACTTATTTTGCTCCAACATATCGTTAATTGCCGAACTATTTAATTTACCTATGAGTTCACCCTCTGAATGTTCACTAAGGGCAACATGAACCTTATTATTTGCTAAATTAAGTACTCTTTGTTCAAGTTTCATCACATCTTCCTCATCATGGTGTTTAAGATTTTTATATGTTTTAGTATGTGGGTATCTTGGGTCATTGATGATAATTTGCATTGTATCATTATTAAACACACAATCTTCAAACGATTGACCATCTTTAGCGAACCTCGCTTTAATTATTCTAATATTAGCAAAATTAGCTTCCTGTTGTGCTGGTGTTTTAGCCACTGACATAAAGAAATGTGCTTTTTGTATTCGTTTAATACTTCCACCACTTTGATGTGCTTCAACAAATTCAGAACCAAAACCACTACGATTACTTTGAATTGCAGTCCATGCTGGGATATCAAATTCAGATGCTGTTGATTCAAATGCTTTAATAATTGCAAGTTCAGCCTCATTTCTATCGTTACTCTTCTTATGACTTTCAAGACAATCAAGATAATCGAGCACAAGTAAATCAAATTTAAATCCCCATTTCTTTTGATAACTAATCATCCAATTAGTTACATCTTTCATGGTAGTATCTTCTTGACTAAAACGTTTAATCACTAATCGACCCTTACCTTCTAAACTTTTAACTTTTTTCTCACAAACGTCAATTACTCTTTCATTTTCACCATCATCATTAAGTGTACTCAAAGATGATTTTGCCCAAATAGTATAGTGTTTACGTTTAACTTGGTCTTTAGAATCTTCAAAAATTACTTGTGCTACGTTTTTTTCTTGTTCATACGCAGTATTTGCAATTACCGTAAGTAATGTTGTTTTACCAACACCTGATGGTGTAAGAATTACACCAATTTCACCTTTACCTAAACCACCACCAGTTAATGAGTCAATAACACCAACACCAGTTGGTATTGTCTCTCTAAACTCTTTTCTTAATGCCTTACGAATACCCTCAGTTACATATTCACAATCATCATCTTCCTCACCAATATGTGATATTTTTTGAAACTTTTCTTCAATGGCAGCAATAGTATATTTACTTTTAATTTCACCATTTTTTACCTTTTCTTGTATTGTCTCACCTAATTTCCTATATTCTTGTTGTTTAATAAAATCATGAGTAGCTTTTTGAACAACATCACCATCATAAAGCATTTGCTTATTAATAATTCTTTCATTCCAAAGTTCAATACGTTTAATTACAGCAAATAATGATTCTTCCTCAATTAAATTGTTTGGTGTTTTAAATTCATTTATTGCTTGATGTACACTCTTATTTTGGAGATTAGGTACTTTATCATATAATTTAAAATACTCTAAAATTATGATAAATAACCTTTTAATGTTTGGGTCATCAAAATATTCAATAGCTAAATCTGGTATGATTTTTTCAGCAAATTCTGGCTCAACTAATAACTGCCAAATAAGACGTTGTTGAAATTCAGGACCTTTATACGCTGATAAGGTATTATCTTTAATTTCCGACATGTTTAATTATTGATATAAAAAGAACAGGAATTGGGTATTTGTATCTGAAGTTTCAAATAGAATCACACCCAATTCCTGTTCGATTTGATTAATTCATTCATTTAACTATTTGTTTTGAATATTAATATATTATTGGACGACTCAACATATTCTTTATGTCTTCCATTTTAATTTTTTCAAAAATTAAATCAGCAATATCAATTACTGCATATACCACATCAAGTGATTGTTTTGCTACAGGATTAAACCCATCAACAAAAAATTCACGTTCAACAATTGGATTTTCATTAATATATAAACCCATCTTACATTGCACACCACGTATTGTTTTATCTTCAATTTGTCGAACAACAGATTTTGGATTATAACGCATATCATCTCTATATTCTTTTGGATAAAGATTAATCATTTTCTGATTATATGAATATAAATCATAATATGACATATCATCCCCTTCACTATTATTATAACCAACTTCGGCAATTACATCATAACTTCGTTTTGATAATGTTTTTTGTAATTTAGTTATTGCTTTTGGAAGAATATCTCTAACATCTATTGAGTATCTTGTGAATGGATTAAATTTATCAGCATCAAACATTTTTTCAGCTAACATTACATCTCCTTGATGTAAGGAAAATCTAAATATATTATTACATTCTTTTTCGTTCATTTTAGTTTATTTAGTATCATTAATATTATACACAAATATAGATAGAAAGAATTAATAATGAAAGACATTTTATAAATTATTATTATTTTTATTATTCTTATAATATTCCATTAATAATCTTTTCTCATTCATAATTATTGTATAGAATGGTTCAATATATTGGACAAAACTACTACCATATACTTGAAGAAATTCATCTTCAATCATCATTTTATATAAATTTTTACTACCTCGGTCTTCAGGTGATAATGGAATTTCAAGTTGTTGTAATTCCTCAATTGCTTGTTCATTAAGTAATGGTTCTCTAAGGTTAGTTAATCGATAATTCATTTTTAAACGTTTAATACCTTCTGGACTTATTAGGTTTTCTAACGCCTTTAATGGTTTCTTCTTATTTAATACACGTTCCTGATTAATCTCATCAGCACGTTTACAAACTTCTCTAACAGTAAGTTGTTTAAATTTTATTTCTGGAAAATGACCTAATAACGATTTTTCTTGTACACCACCAACACCTTTAATATTATCAGAAACATCACCACAAATAATTTTCATAATTAATGCATTTGTATAGTGATGATTAAAATGCATCATGTAATTAATTTTAGTTATTGGTTGTTTTATGTTTGGAAATATAATTGTTATATTCAAATCTAATAATTGTGCAAAATCCCTATCATTAGAAAATAAAAATATCTCTTCTTTATTATTATGGTCAAGACAATATTTTGCAATTAAATCATCAGCCTCAATATCATCAATTTCTATTTGTCTTAGAAATAATTCTTCAGTATATGATTGGATTCTTTTACGTTGTTTAAGAATAGACTCTTCTTTTGCTTTCTCCCTTCGAAGTTCAGCAGCAGTCATTTCAATCTTTTTATACCATTCTTTGGTCTTTCGATTTGCTTTATACGCTGCATCAATCCTATGTCGGGCAATTCCACCACCTTCACCATCCCAACACACGATAACCTTATTAATCATATGCTCCTTAATTAACATTCTCATTGTAGTGAAAAATTGAAATAATCCACCAATATTTCCAAATGATTTAGTTTGTAAATCTTTTGCACCATGAAATGAACGTTTCAATAAATAAGACCCATCGATTATAAGTGTTCTATTCTTCATTTTATTATAAAAATAAAATGGTGAGTAACTAATTTGCTACTCACCATGTTTTAATTATTCACTGTCATTATCTTCAGTATTATTATTTCTTTCAATCAAATCATCCTCAAATAATATGTTACCATCAACATCCATTGCTTTTGATTTAAATTCAATATCATCAGCACTTAAATTATCATCATCAAATTTATTACGGAAATAAAGAATATTTTCTTTTTTATATGCTGCTTCATTTTCTTTACTACCATAAATAAATCCAGTAGGTGTTGATATAATTTTACCTTCAAGTGATATTCCACCCCATTCACCATCAACGTGATTCTTGGCAATATTAACTTTATTTTCAAAACCAAAATTTAAGTCACGACTTTTACTTGTTGCTGTTACTCTTCGTGTTCCATGTGTTATAATACCACCAAAATGATAAATTAATCTTGAACCAAAGAAAAATGTTTCACCACCTTTATGTTTAACAACCTTATTCATACTATCATACCAAATTTTTTGAACAGCAGCAATTGTTGTAGTAAATTCACTATCAACTTTTCTGGTATTTGGAATAGCATTATTAAGAATTGACATGAATGCCTTTTCATAAGCACCAGCATTCCACATATTATTATCAGATGTGTCTTTTTCTTGAGCATCAATCGTTTTAATACAATTTAATGTACCTATTGAATCAATCGCAATAAAAATATCACGAGGTAATTGACCAGACTTTTGTGTGTCAAGAAAATGATAAATTGCTTTTCCCATATCTTCAATACTAGCTTCTTTTCTATCCTTATTTTGACGTATACCAAAATTATCAAGAAGATATTTATTATTAATGAGAAGATATTCACCATCCCAATCAAAACCCATGTTTGTTAATCGAAGGTTTCCTTCATCAATATTATTTTCAGTATCAATAATTATTGGGAAATCACCCATTTTTTGAGCATTAACAATACTACGCATTAATGCCGTTGATTTACCAGTATTTGAATATCCTCTGAAAAGAGAAACATATCCTTTAGGAATACCGGGCATCCCAGTTGCTTCTTTCAAACCATTATCAATTGGAATCCAAACTAATGGTTTTGATTCCACAGGTGCTGCACCTATTTTTTTCTTAAAATCATCAAGACTAAAACTTTTTTTAGGTGTAGGTTTACGTACTGGATTAGATGGTACATCCACTATATTTTTTTTTGCCATAAATTAATATTATTAGGTAAGTGAAAAATGGAGAGATTAAATCTCTCCATTTTATTTTATGTTTGACAATTAAAATGGTAAATCATCATAATCACCATCAGATTCATCATCATCAACTGATGCTTCAACATTAGTTGAAACTGGATTAGTAGTTGGTGTTACAGTAGCAGCAAGTGTTTCTTTACCAATATCAGATGCATCATCTTCAAAAGTACCAACATCCCCCTTAGTAATATTACTAACAGTAACTCTTGTACCAGTTGTAGGATTCAAATCACTTGCTTGTTCGAATTCCTTTTCAGTGCTGTCAAGATTCATTGTACGAGTATTTGCTTTTTCCTCTAAATCAGGACGATTTGGAAAAACCCAATGTTTGTTCGATTGGTCAACATCTTCCCAATAAGGACTTGTACCACCAGCAACCATTTCAAGATATTCATATGGTGTTGTATTTGGTGCTTTCTTTGGATGAAAAACATCTCTCCATGTGACATCATCATCAAGCCAAGCATCCATAACTTGTTTGTCAGCATGTAGTTTTGATTTACCTTTAGCAGTAATCGCAGAAATTGCTTTATAAACATGACCATTAAATTCACTGTCCGTCATAATAATATTAAGGTCAGTTCCAGTTAACGAATCACTAAAGTCTGCTTGTTGGTCAGTCATGTACATTTCCAAAATTGGAAGTAATTTATCAAGAGTTCCTTGATTTTTGTAGTTGTGTTTAAATCTCCAAAATTTAACACCATCCTTTTCCATACCCTTATCGATACCTCGAACAATATAGAATTTTTTAGCTTCCCATTTAATAGCTTCTTTATAAATTTCATCGTTCTTGGCTTTAACTACCAATTGCATGTCATTCATATTTTCCTTCTTAATTCCTTTTAATGAAGGGTCTTGTTTAGCAAGCCAAGTTTTATTCTTAGTACATAATGGACATGGTGCTGGAACAAGAAAAGGTGTACCATTTGAATCAAGCACTGGTAATCCATCAGCACCAATTTTAGGTACTTTAGGGTCATTGTGTGCTGGACAATAAATCACAGTTCCGTGTTTTTTCTTACCACCAGACGCATTAGTTGTAACAACATGGAAGAATGCTTCTTCAATGTGTTTTTTACCAGCTTTAGGAGGGAGAATTCTAAAAATTTCTTTAGGTTTTCGAGGAACAAAATACTTAGCTAAAAGGTCAGTACCTGTTTTTTTTGTAGGTGATTGTTTCTTTTGAAAGTCCAAAAACATAGACTTTAAGTGTGACAGGTCATTTCCTGTCTGATTTTGATTTTCCATTTTACAAATTGTTTACAGTTAATTTATTTTTTCAATTATTAATAACGCTACAAATATAGCTTTCATTCCACATAAATACAAGAGTTTTTAAAATAATTAACTCTTTTTTTCAATTATATTCCAATATTATTGGAAACCACAGTAAATAATAATTTTTGTTTATTTTCATAATAATTCCCATTTTTCATTCTTATTTCCAAATAATAATCTTGTGGTATTAACCAAGATGTATCAAGATTAAATTCATAACCACTACTCGTCCTATTTACACTTGTAAATGGAATCACATCAATTTCATATTTACTACCAACAGTAATAAAAATTCTATATTCAATATCCAAAGGTAGGAAATTATTTTGATTTGCATAGAGTTCTTTAATAGTTAATTTAATTTTCTTAACATTCCCTGCACTAATATTCTCATTTTCATTTATTCCCCAGAAATAAAAGAAATAATTATCGAAATTAATTTGTTTTGATTGGTCAAAACTATAATACTCGTCTTGAGATATTAAATAAAATTCGTTAATAAATTTTTTAATTTTATTATTTACAGTTATATTCCATTCATCTCTAAACAAAACTGCGTCAGGATAAGTATCCGAATCAATATTCAGTATTATTTTATATATCCCCTTACTTACATTAATTATTGAATTACCCGATAAAGTATCAATTAAGGTATCATTAAAATCATATATATCAACACTATTAACATTAATGTCTTGTGATACTCCACCAACATTAGCATAAAGATATAATTCATTATCTTTATCAAGATAAAAATAATTTCTGTCATCTTTAATTGTATCATCAACAACAGTTTCAATATATGGTTCATACCATGTATTGGTATTCTTCGCATGGAAAGCAACTGCTTGAGTAAATAATGTCGTTTCTTCTTCTAACTCATCTGAAAACTTAATTCCAAGTCCATATGAGTTCCCACTAAAAGTACTACCACTACCATATAATCTTTGATTAACATAATCAGTAATATCAATATTGAGACTTTCACTACCTTTTGGAAAGAATTGTGACCCGATTATTTCTGTTGTACCACTATTATATGCGCCTGCTGTTGACCACGGAGTTATTGTTTTTCTATTTTTCCAATTTGATGCTTGTTCAACTAAATCAGGATAAATAATATCATTAAAAATAAAATCATATCCACTACCTTCATCCCAATCTTCATTTATATTAAATAAATCTAATTTAAAACTATTGGCTCTTTCAATTGAGTCATTATATGATTTTTTACCGAGATATTGTTGTGCATAACTAATCGTATTGGTCATATGAAGTGTATGTGTCATTCCACTATTTGGAATAACTAACCCTTTATTTATTTTATCAATTAATTGTGATAAGTCAATATCAAAGATAAATCTGGTTACCCTTTCATGGAGTGACCCGTATGATACCTCAGTAACTGGATTCTGAGAATTGTTAGTTAAATTGGTACTAATTAAAGTATTTGATTTCGAAAAATATGTTCTCTGTATTGACATTAATCTATTTTTAATATAAATACTCATAAACAAAAAAGACTACCATGAGTAGTCTTTTTATTATTCAAAATATTTTTAATTTTACTTAATATTGTGTTTAATTAAAATTTGTATGGCTTCTTTTTTTGTCATACCATCAGACAAACCTCTTTTATTTAGTGCTTGTCTTGCAGTTTTAATTTGTTGTTCAGTAATAATATTCTTACTCTCACTTAATTTTTTCATTAATCCTAAACTAGCAGTATCAACTTCCTTCTCACCACTCTGTCCTTTAATACTAACACCACCATTTACCTTATTACTAACTGTAAAATCATTACCCTCAGCATCTTGGTATTTATCACCAACATTACCTTGATATTCTTCCATTCCTAATTCTTCATCGATATTTTTATTAGTTTTATTAGTTTCATCAGAATAATCATTAACATTAAACGGTTTATAACCAAGTAATTCATCAGTAGTATCATCAGCACTATCAAAAGTTAATCCAGTTGTATCTGACTCACCACCTTCAACATCTTTTGATGCACCAAATTGTGCGCTTGTTTCAGGGTCACCTTTACTGGTATAATATTCGGGGTCTTCTGTAAGGTGGTCCATCGCTATTTCGATTGCAATTAATGGGTCATCAGTATGTTCCATTTCAACCTTTAAACCCAATCTTATTTGTTCAGGATTAAACTCGTTTGGTGATTTGTCAGCAGCAAGTCCACCTGAAATCATATCACCAGCCTCTTCTTTTTCTTTTGTTAATTGTTCAATATTATTATCAGGCTCTGTTGTATTTTCCCCTGAAAGAATTTCTTCCTCTGGGTCATTTTCCATCTCGCTCATATTTGGCTTTCTAATTACTCTATAACCAGATGGCATATGTGCATTTGTAAGTGGCTCATTAGGGCTTAATCCTTTTTTTCTTCTTAATTGAAGTTCATCTTTATCGCCATCATAAGCATAATTACCATAATCTTCATCATCATTAGCAAATCGACCATTGTACATGCTACTACCATTTGGTTTTTCATAACCCTTATAAGGATATTTTGTATTATCAATACCATCCTCACTCAAATTAACTGTTGCGTGTGGTCTTTTCTTTTTCCTTGGCATTTGATTCTTAGGTTTGAATTTCTTACCAATTTGGTCAGGATATGTATCATCATCCTCATTCATAACACCCATTCTTTGTTTATGTAATTCAAGAGCAATTTCTTTAACTTTTTGAATATAATTTTCTCTTGACATTGTATGTTTTTGATTACCAAGCTTCTTAGTTAAGTATTTATCAGCCATTGCAATTAACTCATATTTTAATTCTTGTGAAAGAGTATTATTATATGTGTTTGAAACTACTTTATCAGTAAATGTATCTATTACATCATCATCCTCAAATAATGGTTCAGCCCATTGAGGAATTGCTCTTGTTTTTGCTGCTGGTTTAATTCCTTTAATTTTATTAGCCTCTGCACTTACCTGACTTGATGTTGGTGATGGATTACCACCACTAACTAAATTATCATATGCTTGGTATATTATTTTAGTTTCTTCAGGACTTAATTCGTCAGTATCATCATATGAGTCATTATTTTGGTCATATGGGTCAACACCAACACTACCATCATCATCACCATTATTTTTGTTTGGCATATCACCCATACCATATTCAGGTGGAAGTGCTAATGGGTCTTCTTGTTCACTATCTTGTGTATAATCATCATCCTCATATTCATTAACAAATTTATCCAATTCTGGTGATTTAACTCTTACATTTGGATTTGTTGGTTTTCTATCAGCATATGATTTATGTGTTTGCATTTCCTCACTACCTTTTCTATATGGTATTTTATCAATAAGCTTCATCGCATCTTCAGCAAGTTCATCATCAACATTTGGTGCATCATCCTCAAAATCAACAAATTCACTAACAACATCCATAATTTCACTACTATGATTAACATTGAATTGTTGCAATTCTCTTGAGTTTTCATCAATTTGAAAATTAGTTGATTTAAATTCAGTTAAAACAGCACCATTTATACTATATACATTATCTTGGTCTGTTTCATCAGAACTTATTTTAAATTTAAAATTAAAATCATTACCATCATTACTTGTAGTAATGATTTCAACAAAATTATCATTATCAACTGTTTGAGTATTAGTTTGTTTAATATTTGCTTGTTGATTTTTTAATTCGTTAAATGCTTTTTCAAGTAATCCCATATTTGATTGTTCTGGATTATCAAAATTTTCATTAAGTTTCATTTTATTGACTCCTTGAAATATCTCATGGAATCTTTGTTTACTACCGATTGGGTTAAATACGTTCATGTTATATGTTTTTATTCAAATATTATTGGGTTTTCTTTACCAAATTTTCTCATTATTATTGCTGCTTGGGCATTTGCTTCGTTTTCAATATCAGTCCCATCTTCACCAGCACCATTATAAAGTTTACCATCTTTTTCTTGTTGACGATGAACCAATTCATGTGCAAGTGTTCTCAAAACATCAGCAAGATTTCTATTTAATGCAACAACCCTAATAATACCAGTACTTGGTGTGTTTTTTCCAAACGACCTCATTTCTTGTGCTTCATTTGGGTCGTATGATATTTCAATATTTTCATTAGGAATATCAAGATATTCACAAGTTTCAATAATAAATTTATCAATAATCTCATCCTTCTTTTCTTTTGGGAGAACTTCTTCATTGAGATTACTTACTCTTTTAATCATTTCAAAGAGTCTTTCTTTACTACCATACCTATGATTAATTCTCATAATTTATACCATATCATTAAAACTGTTCTGTACATCAGTTTTTGATTTTTGAGGTAAATCATCAAAATCTGCAACATATGAACCGTCAGGTAATTCTTTTATTCCTTTTTCTACTTCACCACCACGTTTTTGGTCAAACCAATTGTCTTGCCATAAATCATTCAAATTAAAATAATATGGATAACTCACACTCGTTTTATTCATGAGTTTTTCTGAATTAGTTGGCTCTCGAACTTCTTGTACATCAGTAGCTAATACTTCCATTTTCTGATTTAAGCCTTGAATTGTAGCATTAAGACCTTCTAATTGGTCATGAATACCTTTCATTGCATCAATATTGTGTTTAATAATTTCATTCTGGAGGTCATCAACTTGATTTTCTGGTTGTTCTGGAGCACCCATAGGATTTACAGGCATATCACCACCCATAGGGTCGATTGGTGCATCTTCTGGGGTTGGTATATCACCATCACCACCTTCAGCATCAAATGCAGGAACAGGTGGCTCAGTATTTTGTGGTTGGTCATTAGATGGTTCTGGTGGTACTTGACCTTGTTTCGGTGCATCTTCTTGCTCACCAGCTTCATTTGTAAATGCTGGGACTTCATCGAATTCCTCATTATCACCCACTAATGGACGATATTTGGGGGTTTCACTAATAACATATCCAGCACGATGTCTGAACTTTCTTAAATATTCTTCAGAAAGATTCGAATTTAGTTTTTTTGTCATTTTCAAATGAATATTAGTATTGTTCTCTTAATAATTGTCTTCCTGATTCGTCAATAATTACTTTATCCAACCTTTCGATTATTGCAAAATCGGATTTAATTAATTTTTCTCTTTTTATCGATTTTTCATTCTCAATATTATCATCAATAAAATTAGAAATTGCTTTTTCTTTTTTCTTAATATGGTTCATAATAATAACTTTTAATATAAATACTATTAATAATTAAAAAATTCAATCACTTGAATTTTGACCCGCCAAGACCACCAACTTTCATTCTATTTAACATATCCCAACCATTATTTAAATATTTATCATGATAATATTTTTCCATTTCAATAGCTTCTTCAACTGGAATATAATTAGTTAATTTTTTTATAATTGGAATTAAATTAGTTTCCATAATATAAAGAGTTACAGCATCCTTTACATCCTTTTTTCTATTTTTCTTTCTATTATCTAAATTATATGTTAATTCAACATAAGCATGATTATCCGAAATATCATATACATATATACATCTATCATATTTATCGCCACGAGGTGTCATGTGTTTACATATCTCATCAATCCATTGATTTTTCAAAGCAATGGAATATACATGTCCAGAATTTTTTACAAAATCGTAACAATATATCTTTTAAGCTGTTCGAAATTTGGAAAGGTTTTATAATATGATTGATAAATAGTACCATCTAAATCATTATTAAACACTTCTGTTCGATGATTTAGTCGCTCATTAATATCATCAATATTAAATTGAAAAAATCGATACATTTCAAGATTAATTCCCCATATTTTATTATCAGCTAATATGTAAAGTATTTCATTTTTATAATTATAAATTCCATCAATTTTCTTAGGACAAACATCCATCAAATCATCAACATCTTTTAAATGAAAAAAAACTGGGTCTAAATTAGTATATCGATATTTAGGTGAAAAATAAAATTGTGGTGCAAGACCAGCGAAAGTGTTAACTCCTTTAACATGTGATGGTTTACTTTCATTAAATGAAAATTCCCAATATAACTCATCAGTAATGATTTTCTTTTTTAGAATATCAGCATTTTGAATAATCTCATTGTCTGGATTACATGATTTCATAAACGACCATCCAACATATAATGTTGGTAATGTTTTATCTAAATCATTATAAGATTTAGATTTGTTAAAATAATTAATGTACGGAACTTTTGTATGATTTACCAGTTCTTTTTCATGAATAATGTTTGCAATTTTCATCTTCTAATTGTTTTATATATAACTGAATACCTTTTTCTAAACTAATAAATTTATAATTAGGAATAAATTTTAATAATTTATCCATTTTTGCTTTTGTATAGGATTGGTAACTATCTTTAATTACCATTGGAATATCAATATATGATATGCTTGGTTCTTTACCAAGTACATTAAAAATTTCTTTTGCTAAATCATTATAGGTTCTGGCAGTTCCAGTTCCTAAATTATAAATATTTGAAGGAATATTGATTTTATTTTCATAAATATTAATTAAAATA